>MDSW01073707.1_pt1 | contig 70037 bp, 43 predicted proteins | sample 811171 | NCBI WGS metagenome assembly MDSW01 (sample SAMN05326641, study PRJNA326480) | marine metagenome | isolation source: seawater | place: Atlantic Ocean: North West | collected 2012
CGGCGCGAGCGCGGCGACGCACGCGGAGTGGGACCCGACCCCGTACCCTCGCGACACCGCGTGCAGGGACGGGTGCAGGCGCTGGCCGAAGTGCGAGTCTTGGCTCGACGGGACCGCCACCCCGACGGGAATGCCCATGGGGATCGCGCCGGCGACGGCGTGCGCCGCCGGCGGGCCCGCCTCGACCGCGACCACCTCGACGGCGACGGGCACGAGGCGTTCAACACCTGGATGTCCGACGGCGGGCATTGCGGGCAGGACGCGTTCAACACCGCCCCTCGCGGGGGACGCGGGCGGGCAGCCGAGTCCGGGCTCGCCCGCGTCCTCCGCGAGGGGCGCGTAGGAGGCAGCGTCCGCCATGTCGAGCGCGCGATCCGCGAGAGCGCGCGCGCTCGTCACCGCGCGTCACTAATAACGTCATATTCTACTTTCGTACCTTTTCTTTGAAAGTACTGCGAAAGTAATACGTCAGTTGATGAGGTCTGCAAATCTGCACAAATCCGTGACTACAAGTTCATACAAGTACACCAGGGGGTAGGGTAACCTGTGAATTCTCGCCGACGATGTGTCGCATCTCGTCGTCTGCGGACACGATTTTCTTTTGGTCCCCCGGGGTCGGGCAGACACGTCGTCTAGCTAGTGAAGCGAGGCAGTGCTCTTGTTATTATGGAATTCTCTATAATCTTATCATGCTCTCGAAAGTATTCATAGACTACAGATATCATAATATCATACAAATACACCAGGCAGGTCTTAAAACGTTCTCCCACACCACCTCTTCGTCCCTGAAGCCTTAAAGCGGCATCCCAACTCCTACTTCGCCGCTCCCTGAGGACGGCGAGCGACCCCCTCGGAGGGGCCGTCGTGCGCTTCATCTCACGACGATGGTGGTGACGAAGGCGTCGACGTTTGTCCCCGAGAAGAAGAAGGCGAAAGGGTGGGACGCGAAGGGGTCGCTGTGCCGGACGTACTTCGAGGTGCGTCGGTTGTCCTCGACGTCCGCGAATCCGAACGTTCACGGCTCCCCATCCGCCACCGACCTCTCCTACCCGGGGCTTACCAGCTCCCCGTTTTCGCCGCTGGGCCCTCGCACGCGTCTTCCCTCACACCGTTCACCTCATCACCCCCCCCGTTTCCGCGCCCATCACAGTCGTGCGAAAGCCTCGGCTGTACCGCGAACAGCGAGATGGTGCGCCAGCTGGTGCGGCGCTCCCATTTGCTCGCACCCCTCCCGTATCATCGCACCAAGGGGCTGACTCGGCGCGAGATGCTCGAGCTGGCATTCGACCACCTCGATTTGGACGGGAGCGGCACGCTCTCCGTCTCCGAGATTGTCGGTTTCTGCCGCGGTTTGAACCCGATGAAGGTGCATGCGGAGGTGCGGGCGATGATCCGCCAGATGGACAAGGACGGGGACGAGTCCATCAGCCGCACCGAGTACCTCGACTCGATGTCCGCGCTCGCCGACTGCCTCGGTGACGAGGAGTTCGAGCGCGGCGTCCTCGAGACGCTCGCGACGAAACCGTTGATATCGGACCTCACCGACCGCGAGTCGAAGATGACCGCGCTCTTCCGCCACCTCGACGCGGACGCCAGCGGCGATTTAGAGGTGGACGAGCTCCTCGCCGTCTTCGTTGATGACGCCGAGGTGGATCCCATCGAGGCGCGGAGGAAAGCCAAGGCGCAGCTCGCCTACCTAGATGAGGATGGCGACGGCACGGTTGATCTCGGGGAGTTCATCGACGCGATGTCGTTCCTCACGAGCTATCTCAGCGATGAGGATTTCGACGCGCAGATTGAGGAGCAGATGAGCTACGACCGATTCACATACAAGTGCGATGCCGCGTACTTGGGACCCAAAGGCGTTCTCGCCCTGTTACCCGCGCTGCGAGAAGACCCGAGTTTCACGCACCTTGTCCTGCGCGGATGCGGGGTGCGCAACGAGACGTGCGATGCCCTGCGAGAGGCGCTGAGCGGGCATGCGCGTTTGGAATTTTTGGACGTCGGGGAAAACCCGATCTCAGAAGGCGGCTTGGACGCGCTCGTGGCACTGGTCGTGGCGACGCCGAGCCTGAAGCAAGTCGTGTACGACGGGTGTTACTTCGTGCGCGGATACTCTAACACGTCTCCGAGCCTGGAGCCGGATCCGCGGACGGGGGGCGGGCCGCTCGCGGAGGCGCTGGCGGCGAATCGGCGACCGCCGCCGCCCGTTGGCGCGGCAGCTGTGGCGGAGCTGGACATTGCGGGGATGCTCCATGCGCGCAGGGCAGAGGTCAAGGCTTTGTTCTACCACCTGGCGGGCGAGGACGGGAAGGTGAGCTTCGAGGAGCTTCGCGACGGGCTCGTTCGGTGCTCGGACGACTGGGCGGCCGTGTCCTCGCGGCTGGCGGAGTTCATCAGCCCGGAGCACGTCTTCGGATTGGTCCCGGGGAGCGACTCGACTGACATCGACGGGGACAGCTTGCTGAGCTATGCCGAGTTCATGAGAGCTCTGAAGCGCGAGGGCGTGCGCGGGAAGGTGATCGACGCGTGCAAGAAACGGAGGGTACAGCTCAAGGTGTTATTCTACGCCCTCGCTGGAACCGATGGGAAGCTGACGCTGGGGGAACTCGCCGATGGAATCGAGGCGGTGCTCGCGGAGCAGTCAGAGGACGCGTGGGGATTTACCGCGGAGGAAATGCGCGCGGTGATCAACGAAAACGTCTTCGTGGATTCCGACCAAGACGGCGACGGCGAGCTCTCGTGGGAAGAGTTCTTCACGAAAATCAGGACGCTGGGGTAGAGATCGGCGACGAACGCGGCGACGGGTGCGACTTTTATCAGTCTTTTGCATCGCAACAGAACACCGCGAACCAACTCGTTGTTGATTCTCTCAGTCGTCTTCCTCTCCTTCGTCTTCTCCAACTCTCGGCGAGTGTTTGCGAACGGCTTCACGCGCCGCCGCCTCGAAGCTTCACGTGTTTTAAGCGGCTTCACGCCACGCTCGTGTTCCCCTTGAACGTCTGGTGCACCTGGGCGCCCTTGTTGTGCACTTCGCCGCCCTTGAGCTGGCGGCTCTCGTCCAAGCTCTTCCGGCGGTTGGCCTTCGCCTCGTCCTTCTCGGACTCGTTGCAGTGGCGGCAAGACATGTACTGCTTCTGCGACAGCGAGAGCTGGCGCTTGGAGAACTCCTTCTTGTCGCGTTTGAGACCTGCAACGGGGATATCGCGACAGCGAGCGAGCGAGGGGGGAAGGGCGGGGTCAGGTAAACCAGGCTGATTGTTGTTACCACGACGTCCAGGGTTGCGAACGACGAAACGCGCTTTTTGCCCCCCGCGGCCGGGCGCGTGGAGACGCACCGCAGTCTTTGCACTGGAACGGGCCGTGGCATCCGAGGCGGTTGTGCACGGAAGAATCGTTCGTCATTGTCAGGCGTCGGTGTTCTCTTGGAGCGCGTCGCGATATGCGCAGGGGGCGTGGAGGAATAGGGCGTGACGCGTCCATCTTCTTCGTTGCCACGTCAGCCTTTCCCGCTATTTGGGATACTTTAGAGAATTCCTGAGATCATGATTACAAGTTTTAAATCACATACTAGTCTAGACTTTTTGAAAGTATCATATTAGATAACAGTGCGTATCCATTTACTTCGTAGTTATTTTTAATTTGATGCATCTTATTTTGTTGACCGTTTCTGGTGTCACAATGTCTGTAACTTTAGAGTAACGCGCATACGTTGCCTGCATATAAATTTTCCAGAACGCCCCTCGAGAACACCAGCACTCGTTGAACCTTATATTTATCGAAAGTATCATATAATGTCATATGGTAGTCTATGATAAAATAAGTCAGGCGTGGAAATGAAAATCCCTCCGGCGGATAACCCCTGACTGATTAAGTACACCGTCTCCCTAAGGATAACCCGTCAGGTTTACTCTTACTCGTCAGCCTCCGGCGCCACGAACGAGCCTTCAAGTACTTTTACTTGTGGCAGAGACAACTATATACCTTCGTACTTGTACAACATGGAAACGCGTTCCAGCGCAGATTTCCTCGTCGAGTCGTGACGAAGCGTTTCGACGCGAGCGGAGCGCCGCTCGCCGTTCTTTGTATTTGTCGTCTCTTCGTCTACCCGCTCCCCCAATCCGCCCCTTGCTCTCGCTCTCATCCCCACCAATGACTGACTGAGAACGAGCTCGTCATGCTCTGCACGTAATGCCACCACTCCGGCGGGACGTAGAGTTGGTCCCCCTCCTCCAGGATGACGTCGAGAAAAGGCGCCTTGGCGAATTCTGGAAACGCCTGCGCTGTCTCCTCGGACAGCGTCGCTCTTCCGCGTTCGGCCGCGAGGTCCACCGAGCTCGCGTTCGACTCCTTCGCTACGTCGCGCGGATACATCGCGCGCTCGTGACGCGGCGCGTACAGGCGCACGTACTTACGCCCGAGGACCTGAGAGAGGAGGCCGTGGTGCGAATCTCTGTGTAGCGGCGAGACGGTCCCTGCCGGGCCGAGCCAAGCGTTCGTTGCCACCGGTCGTTCCTCCGAGTATCCCTCGCCACCCACGCCGTCGCCCTCCACTTGCGATCCCATCTCTCTCGCGCTCAGTGCGCAGTAGTCCGGCGTGCGCACGTCCGATTTGAGCTCGGGAATTTGATCGAATAGTGCGTGCTGTGCGAGGTACCCGATTCTCCTCGCCGCCGATCCGGCGCGTCTCGGGCGGATGTCGCGGCGCAGCAGCGTCGCGACCGTCGTCAGCTCCTGCGTCCACTCGGGATGGAGGTAGTCGGGGCCGTACTCCACGGGGACCGTCCGAACGCCCGCGACGTCCCGCAGGAACTCCGGGTCGCGCCATCTCGTGCGCGCGGGCCAACAGGCGCACCCGCCCACGAGGAGTGCCGGGGAGGACCGAGCGAAGTGCTCGAGGAGGAACGTCTCTAGCGAGGGGGGTTCCTCGTATCGGCGCACGGGCGAACGCGCTGCGGGGGCCGGGACGGCTCCCGGCGAGGTAATCCCAACCCCGAGGGCGTGCGGGGGAAGCTCCGTCGCGGTCGCGGCGCTCGGGTCCGGGTCGCCGATGCACCATCGAAACGCGCCGGATTCCTCCTCCGACGTGTCGGCGTCAGCGTCGGCTTCGGTGTCCGCTCTGTGACGCTTCGTGGAGCCCTCGCGAGCGGCGGCAGTCGCTCGCGCGTTTCGTGCGGCAGCGGCTCTAATGGCGACGTCGAGTTCGCTCCTGAAAGTCGGACCGCCGAGGAGGGTGGCGACGTCGAGCGCTCGAAGGGCCGCGGTGGGGTCGTGGAGCAACGCACTGTCCCCCAACGCTGACGCGGGAGGATCCCGGGGCGGACGCGTCGCGGAGGCGCGGACGCGGAGGAGGGTAGCAAGGGCGTACAGGTCGCGCCACGCGGGCTCGGCGTCCTTCCAGTCCCCGGTGTGGAGCTTCTCCCACGCCGCGTCCGTGAGTATCGCGGCCGTGGAGGCACACTCCGTCGCTCTCGCCGACTCGGCGTCGGCGGTCGCGTCTTCGAGGAGCTCGACGCAGCGTCGGAGCAGTCGCGCGCACGTCGACCCGCCGATGGCTCGGAGGTCCGCCCGCAAGGTTGCGACACGCGCGTCGGAAAGCGGTATCATCGCCTCGGGAGGAGCATCGCGCGAACCCCGGCCGTCACCGGGCCAGAGGAGTGACGACAGCGAACCGAGAGGAAGTAGGATTTATCAGATTTACCAAGGACGTCGTCCACCGTGTGTGTACTGCTGCGTAATTCAGTTGCGCGCGCGCTCGAGCCTCGCGCGGAGACTGGGGCGTCGCTTCGACCGCTCCCCTTCGATCTCGTCTCCTCGACCGTGTCTGGTCGCTCGTTCGCCTCGGTCGATCGCGCTCGCGCTTCGGCGCGATGGCTCTCCTTGCGGCTTTCGTTCCTCGCAGGCGCTTCGCTGGAGACTCCGACGCGGACGACGATGGGGCGTTCGCGATCGACCTTGATGTCCGCGACCTCATCGACGAACACGTCCGCGGTTGCGGCGGTGACCTCTCCTTCGCCGCGTTCAAGGCGTCGTGGATCTCCCGCTCATTCTCCCTCGTCCACAACGCGCGCCTGCTCGGACGCCTCGAGGGCGAGCACGCGCAGATGCTGTTCAGCGCGGCGCTCCCTCACGTCGCCCCGTCCTCCGGGCCCGACGTCCGCCGCGTCGCCGCGCTCTACGCCCTCTACCTCCTCTACCACACGCAGCCCCTCATGCCCCCTGCTCGCGTATACATCACCCCGCGCCAGGCGCGCCACCTCGCAGACCTCGCTGAGGCGGCCAAGCGCGTCGGTGCAAAAGACGCGCTCGAGGCGTTGCGGGCGCTCGTCGACGACGGCGCGTTTGCCATCGGGGCGGCGGAGTCTCCACGCGAAGACGAACTGGAGGAAACCCTCCAAAGGGCGGAACGCGGCGAGATCGAGACTGCGACGCGGGAGAGCGGCGAACGCGTGCGGAAGAAGGGAGGGGAAAATCGCCGACGGAGAGGAGGATCGACGGCAGCGGCAGAAGGAGTTGGGTCAGACAAACTTGGAGCGTCGCGACAGCGCGACGCCGTGTCGGACGAGGGGGCAGACGCGGACGATCCGACGACGTCGGCGCGGTGCCGAGTCGAGGAGGCTTCTCGCGCCGCTCTCGAGCACCTCCGCAAGACGCGCGTCCCGGAATCGTTCGCGCGTCTCTCGGAAGACGCCGCAGCGTACGGGGACGCGATGCGCGCAGTGATGACGGCAGGGGGGGGCGGGCGGGGGCGCGCCACCACCGCCGCCCGCGCGCCTACGACATCAGAGATGCACGAGCTCGTGCGGAAGCAGCTCGTTAAGTATGACGGAAAGCTACGCGCGGCTTTACGGCCGGAGACGCGCTTCTCCGCGCACCCGCGGGCGCTCACGGCAGCGGAAGCGGTGGCGGAGGCGGCCGACGCGGACGAGATCCCCACGCAAACCAGGACCCTCGCGCGCTTGGAGCCATCCGGGGCGCCTGCCGCACCGCGTGTCCCAGGGTGGCGGACGCTCGCGGAGGCGACGACGTTCGGGTCGATGCCGAAACTTCCAGGAAGCGCGGCGGCGGGGTCGGAACGGGAAGCGAACGAGAGCTCGGACGAAGACGGGGACGACGACTAGGGGCGCGACGAGCAGCGCGAGCAAGAAAAGAATGCGTTTTGCAGTGCGATTCAAGCATATTGTACACGCGCTTTGCCGTTCTCGAAGCGTTAGCCTTCCCGAGACCTCCAGCTACGGTCGCATATTCGCTTCGGATCTCTTCGCTCACCTCCTCCCCCCCCCTCTCGCTCAACACCATCCTCCGTTCCCCCTCTTGCTCTCAGTCCTTCTTGGCTGGGTGGCACACGCACTCGTCGCACTCGTCGAAGACTGCACCACAGGTGCAGTCTCCGACAGCAGCGGCAGCTTTTTCACTCGCCGCCTGCATGAGCGGCAGAGGCGCTCGGAGCAGGACAAGCCCAGCGAGCCTTGGCGAGGCCCACTGAGCGCCTTTGCCTGGACCCATTGCCTCGTCGATAGGCGCGCCCTTCGGCGCGCGGAAGCCGTAGGCGTGGTAGAGCCTCCTCGCGGCAATGTTTTCGACGTGGACATGGGTGTAGATGAAACCGGCACCCCACCGAATGGCCACGTCGCTGGACGCCTCGAGCATCGCTGACGCTGCACCCTTGCGCCGCGCACCCACGTCTACAGCGACATTGTCTACGTACACGTACTCCTCTCCCTCGCCCACGCACGCGCCGTTCACCTGCGACGCGCATGGCCCTGCGCGCACGGAGACGTCCAGGCACCCAACGAGCGCGCCGGAGGACCGCAGCCTGGACATTAGGCACAGACACCGCCGCGAAGGCCCGCTCGGCTGCGCGGTGCGCTCCTTCAGCGCTCTGCGCTCGCGCTGCGCGAACTCGCGGCGGAACGTCGCGATGAACCGCGGCGGGAACGGGAGGGCCTGCCTCGCCTCGAGGTCCTCGTAGAATGCCGTCGCCCTCAGCTCCGCGGCGACTTCGAAATCCGCCGCCTCCTCCGCTGGGAAAATCTCAACCCCGGACGGGAACGAGCGGCGCGCGACTTGTTGGTCGGCGACATCGTCCGAAGCGGGTGCCACGAGCTGGCCTGCGTTCTCTTCGGTCGACGTCTTTTCCAGGGTCTCGACGGCGGCGGTGCCTGCGAGCGCATCTGCTGAGATAGCCGCCTCGGGGGCGAGTGTGGATTTGACTGACTGCTGAGCGCCGCGACCTAGGGATCCCTGGGAAGATGCGGGGGCCGCTGCAGAGGCGTGCGAACGCCTCGCACTGCGGGGAATGCCGCGTCGAGGATCGCCGCCGCCGCTTGGGGAGGCGCCAAGGGCCCTCGAAGAGAGCGTCCGGCGCAGAGGGACGCGGAGCTCCGTCGGCAGCGTCGAGGATGCGCACGAGCCGGACGCGCCTGCGGAGACGCGACCGCTGCACGACGTCGCGGACGCGACCGCACGCGTCGCGATGCACGACGCCATCGGTCGTGGTATAGAAACGCGCGAGGCCCTGACCTCAGGGAGAAGGACGCCTCCGCGACGACCGCGTTCCGTCTAATCCTCCTCCGCACGCAGTCGACGCAGAGCACACGGAAGATGCGAGGCGAATCGCGCGGAAACCTGGGGGGCACGTCGCAGGAGGTGCACGAGAAGCCCGCGAACGCACCGAGTCCTCGCGCGAGAGTCGCCCCGCTCGACTCCGAGCGTGCGCTGCGGGGAACGCGGCCGTGCGTGGGCGTACGTGCGCGAGCCGCGGAGGGGAATGGTGGAACGAGTGGGCCGTGGATACACGTCGAACAGCCAAATAAATCTGGGACGCGAAAATCGCCCTTGCCAGTTGTCTGGTTTGTGGCGACGAGTCTCGCGCGAGATAAGAGAACCATGTAGTCATAGTCCGAAAAATCTCAGTTTCCACGTCAACGCGTCCGCGGTTGGACCTTGACCGACGAAAGCCCAACATGAGGAATTCTCCAAAAGCCTCCAACGATGTCCAGGTACTTGTAGTTCGGACCCTAATGCCGAACGGCGCGCGCTGTCGGATCGAAGGGCGAAGAAACCCGCGGTGCCGTGAGGGGGCAAGAGTCACAACGCGGACACCGCTCAGGCTTCGTTCGCACGGTCACAATGGCGTCCTGCGCGCTCACGTCTTCCCTTTCCTCCGTCGCGGCTTCGCGCGGCTCGCCCTCGCGGGTGTTCCGCGTCGGCGCTCGCCGCCCAGCGCGCGGGGTGGTTCCCGCCGTCACGCGCGCGGCGATGGGCCCCGAGATGAAGGGCGCCATCGACAAGTTCGTCGCGAGCAACAAGATCGTGGTGTTCATGAAAGGCAACAAGGAGGCCCCCCGATGTGGCTTCTCCAACACCGTCGTTCAGATCTTCAAGAGCATGGAGGTGCCGTTCGAGACGGTCGACATCCTCGAGGACGAGGGCTTGCGCGCGGGAATGAAGGTATACAGCGATTGGCCCACCTTTCCGCAGGTGTACATCGACGGCGAGTTCTACGGCGGGTGCGACATCTGCATCGACACATATAAGGACGGAACCCTGAAGGAGACGGTCGACGTGGCGATGATGTCCTGAAGCGGGATAATCCTCGGGCTCGAACCGGGAGAGAAGGCGACGGAGAGCGGCAATGCGAAGCACGGAGCGCACACTTTTGTCGCGCGGCGGCAGGAACGAAGCACGGAGACGATGGTGACGCGAGCGCAAACAGTTGTATTACGAAAGCACATATATGTCGCATGACAAAAGATCCTCTCGCTTGTGCTTCTCTTCGTCTGCGCATTCATTCCATCCCCCCCCCACCGTCTTCCGGCACCGGATGTTCCACCGCGGCGCGCGCCTTGACGCGTCGCTCTGCCTCGGCGTCGTCCGGCGCGACGCGCTTGAGGGTGACCTTTGAAGGCCGCCACTCCGCCCCCTCTGCGCGCTTCGCCGTCTTACTCCGGCGAGTCAGGGACATCTTCGCGTCCAACTCGACGTACCGTGCGGTTTTGTCCTTCTCGTAAAAGTAAAACGCGCACGTTCCCAGGCCGGATTCACGCTCTTGCGTGAGCTTGTACTCGTACTCACGAATCCACTCGTACTCCGTCTCAGCCGCCGTTGCGGGATCTGCCGCCGCCGGGTCCGCTGCCGCGGGATCTGCCGGAAGCATCAGCGCGACAAACTTTTGCTTCTCCCCACTCCCATCATGAGCGTCGACGGAATAAGGCTTGACGAGGGCGCGCTCCAGGGCGGCGATCTTCTCCTCCCGCGATTTACCGTCGACGGAGGCGACATCCATGCCCGGGTTCTCCTCGTACACGAACCTGATGTGCGACGCGGGCCAGCGCTCGAAATCCGGATAAACACTCAGTACTTCCACAGGCTTCACGTCCTTGGGCCTCTGCGCGTGCACGGGCGGAAGCTTAGCGGCGGCGAAGGACGCCTCAATCGCTTGGACCATCAGATCCCGCGGGTCCACGTCCAGGTTCGGGCCGCCGCCGAGTGCCATCTGCTTCTGCTTGGCAACGTCGCGCTCGCTCCTACCGAGATGCTCCGGCAGCGCCATCGAGGAGATGTACTGCGTGTTCATCAGCCAGAGCGCCTTGGACAGGTCTGGACGCTTCACCTTGGCGTTATTTGCGCCCTCCGAGACGATGCCCGTGCGAGCGCGCGAGATCTCGCCCGCTTCCAACAAAGCCGCATCCGCGGGTTCCAGCGGGGGGCGCTCCGCGGGCACGCGGAACTGCTTCATCAACATCGGATCAAGAGTGATTCCGAGGTCCGGAGCTAAGGTGATGTCCCGCCTGAGCTCGTCGTCCAGGGCGAGGTGCGAATACTTCGTGAAGCTCTCGTCTCCGACGGGGAGGTGGAGGAACTTCCAGTCCACGGGAACGGGTGGGAGATCGTTCTTGAACTCGATGGGGCACAAAAAAGCCGTGTCGCGCTTCAATCGCTGGCCCGCGTCCGCGGGCTTCGAACTCGGCTTCGGCGCCGGCTTCTTCGCCGCGGCTATGCCGGATCCGCCCCCGCCGAGACGGGCCTTCTCCTTCGCCTTCTGGCGCTCCTTGCGAATCCGGCGTTCCTCCTACGGGTCGCAAAAAAGGGGAGTGGACGGGGAAGACGCGACAGGGTTAGGACGAGGTGAATTCAGCATGAAAAAAGTTGGCGCGCATCCGCGCCCCCAAGGGGGAGATCGGGGGGGGGCGACGCCCTCCACGCCGCTCGCGCGCGGAAGCGATCGAACAATTCATTTCGACGCACCTCAGTCTCCCGCCGCCTCCCGGAGGAAGCGGGCGCGTGATCCATCGCGGTCGGCGCCGCGACCTCCGCCATCCTTTCCCGCGCGGACCGCAATAGAGGTGCGGGTTGGAGATCTCTCCCTCCTCATTTTTTTAGCGAGTCGAATGGTTTAACGAACCGCGAATCCGCCCAGAAGATCTGGGGTTCATTTTTCCCTAAAATAGACTATGGTTTGCTAGCTTTTAGTCCACAAATAATAAGCTAGCTCTGAGCTAGAGCCGGGCCGGCGAAGTATGGGTCAGTGCGGCGGCGGCGGGAGACGGGTTAACGGGGCGGCGATCGTCGGATCGGCGTTTTGCGTCGGCGGCGCGCGCACAACGCACCGCGCTTACCTCTCACGCCTCCGCACGCCCTCCTTTCGAAGGCACCAATGGCGCTCAACGTCTCCGCGCGCCCCGTGGGTGCATTCAAGCCCCTGGACGACGACGCCAGGGGGAAGGTTCTCGCGCAGGTGGAGTTTTACTTTTCGGATTCCAACCTCCCCCGCGACAAGTTCCTCCGCGAGACCGTGGAGGCGGACCCGGACGGGTTCGTGGATATCGCCCTCCTAGCGACGTTCAGTCGTATGCGTGCCCTCCTCGCCCCCTTCGGCGGCCCGCACAACGAGGAGACGATTGCGGCGCTCACTGACCTCTTGCGGACTTCCGAGACGCTGAGCGTGAGCGACGACGCGAAACGCATCAGGCGCACCGCGGAGCTTCGCCCACGCGAAGAAGTGGACGCGGAGGTGGAGAAGCGCAGCGTGTACTCTTCCCCGTTCCCCATGACTGCCACCATCGACGACATCACCGAGTTTTTCGCACGTCACGTCAAAGTTCGCTCCGTCCGCCTCCGTCGTCACATCACGTCGAAGGATTTCAAGGGATCCGTCTTTGTCGAGCTCGAGGATGCCGCTGCTTGTGACACCCTCATCAACGGCGACAAACTCGAGTACGAGGGCGCGGAGCAGATAATCATGATGAAACGTGCGTATCTGGACAAGAAAAAAGCCGAGCGCGTGGAGAAAGCCGCGGCGAATGCCGCCGCAAAAGCTGAAGCCGCGGCGGCGGCTGCCGCCGCGACACCCCCAGCGGAGGAGGAGGCCACTGCCGCCGCCGATGCGCCCAAGGCGAACGAAGATGCGAACGAGCCCGTCGGTGAGCCTGCCGCGCCTTCATTCACGGAGGGTCTCATCCTCAAGTTCGTCCTCGGCGAGGGCGCGGAGGATGGCGTGCGCCGCGAGGACTTCTCTGCTGCGCTCTCCGGCTTCGGCGCCGTCAAGTTTATTGACTTCAAGATGGGCCAGACGTCCGGTTGCGTTCGATTCGAGGATGCTGACGCCGTGAAGAAGATCATCGAAGCGCACGGTGTGAACGCCGGTGTGCCATTGGAAATCGGTGGAAAGCCCGCGACGCTGAGCGTGATGGAGGGTGACGAGGAGGCGGCGTACTGGAAGGCGCTCGCTTCGATGTCTGGCGGTGGCGGTCGCGGCGGCGGTCGCGGCGGCGGTCGCGGCGGTGGTCGCGGCGGCGGGCGCGGCGGTCGCGGAAGGGGCGTCAGACGGGATGGTCGCGGGAACAAACGCGGTAACGACGGGGGAGGCGGAGGTGGTAAGCGCGCGCGGCAGTGAGGGCATCGTTTCGACGTGTGGCGAAGGTGAATGATTACAAGTAGTTTGAAAGAAAACATGATCCGCCTGCTCGGCGTGCCCACAGCAGCCTCGCGCTTTCCCCCCTGACCGACCTTCTTTCCTTCCTTCTATAGGATATCCACCCGTCCGTCTTCTCTGAGCTCTTCAATCCTTCCACACGACCCCCGAAAATCTCACGCGGCCCTCGAGCACAGCGCCGGCCTCGGTCATACTGAGGCATCCGAGCTCCCTCCGCACATACCTCTCGAGCGTCCTTGCCCTCGCATCGTCTCCCTCCCCGTGGTAAACGTTCCTGTGCAGCACCTTCGCGAGATCCCCGCTCCCTCCACGCAGCGCCTCGTCGTATGCCAGCGCAGCGCCGTAGAAGCTCTGCTCGAGCTCGTTGAGCCACTTGCCAACGCGCACGCGGACCCCCTCTCTGTGCACGCGTTGCTCGACGTCGTCCTGAAACGTGTCGTACATCACCTGGCTCAGCTCTTTCCCTGCCCCCCCCGGGACGCGTCGCAGGCGGGAGAGGACGAGCCACACGTGCAGAACGAGGGCGGCATGCTCGCCTCGGAAGGTGCGCTCGATTTGGAGCGCGTCCATGAGTTCATCGTTCTCCACCTGCGCGACAACGGAGGCGTACAGCCGATCCGCCGCTCTCTGGTTCGTGGACTCTTTGCTGTAGAAGCCGCCGAGGCTCAGCGCGAGGCGCACCAGCCACTCGCTCGAACGTCGCGTGGACGACCCTTCCGCGAGTGCGGCGTCGCCATTGTCGTCCACGGGTATCTCCAAACTCCGAGGCTTCGCCGTGAAGAGCGTATCGGGGGCGAGCGTCTTCGTGGCGTAAGATCGGCCGTCGGTTGGCGAGGAAGACGGACGGGGGTGCCACGGGTGCGCCGACGTGGACGCAGAGGTGGACGCGCACGCGACGAGCACGCCGCGGAACGAACGCTCGATGGACGAGGGCGCGGTCTGCGCGGAGGCGGTCGAAGCCGCCGCGCGAAGCAGCGACGACACGCCCGAGGCTCGATGGCGCATCGCGAGATGACGTCGACGAAGCAGTTTCTCAAGCATTCTGGACCGGCGCTCGCAACATGCGCCGGGTAGTCGTCGAGCCTTCTAGACTAGTCTACTCTACTTGTGGTCTATGATATCGAATAGAACGAAGGTAGTCTACTTTATCGTATTAATAGTCTACTTTATATCGACAGATACGTACTCTACGCACGCACCTGCATAAAAAGGTGGGTTTCACTTTCTCCGAACTTGAAAAATCCTCTGCGAAAAGACGCGACGGCGCGACGCAACTCCCACCTCGCTCGTCGAGCGCGATGGACGATACCTTCCAGACCCCGACAGGCGAGAACTTCTTCGATGGTGCGCTGTAAAAGAATACCCAACGGCTTCCAGCGCGACGCCGGCATCCCCAAGTTCTTCTCCTTTGTGGAACCGAAACGGGACCCCCATCGCTCGTTCCACGCGCCCCCCTCCACGACGCGTCGGCCTCCGCCGCGAGGATCGGGCGCGCTCGACCCATCGACGGACGACGCGATCGCCCTCCCGCGACGATCGTACCTTTTTTGCGGCGTTCCGCTCGCCGACCCGCCGCCCCCTTGATGCTCGGATCTCACAAAATACTCCCGCCCTCCCACCCGACGCCACCGATCGCAGCCGCCGACGCCCCCGCCCCCATCGCGGATGCCGGCGACACGTTGAGCATGGACGGGGCCGCCCCTCCTCCCGCAGGCGATATGGCGGGCATCAACCTCGGCGAGATGAGCGCGCCCGGCAGCGCCGATCCCCTCGGACCTCTGGGTGACGCCCCCGACGCCGGGTCCCTGAGCGTCGGCGCGGAGGGCCAACCCGTGGAGGCGCCCCCAGCACCGCCGATGGACATGGGCGTGCCCCTGGACATGGGTGGCATGGGCATCCCATCCGTGCAGGATACCGCCCTGGATATGAGCGCCCCTCTGGACATGGGAGATATCTCGGAGAAGGTTCTCCCCGGGATGGTTCCCGTGGAATCGAACCCCACGGGGGTCCCAACCGCTGCCCCGCCAGCGATGTCGCTCGAGGCTTCGACGTTTGCATCGCAGGCGCTGGCGGAGTGGCGCGCCGAGCAGCAGAAGGCGCTCGAGGAGAAGCGCGCCGCGGAGGAGCGAGAACTGAAGCAGATTCGCGAGGAGGCCCAGGCCGAGCGCGAGTTGATGTACACGCAGCGCGAAAAGCAGCTGCAGGCGGCGTACAAAGCAAACCGCGAGAGGCAGGTGGTTCTCGAGAAGGCCACGAGCGAAGGGTGGGAGGGCGTTCTGGAGCTCATCGCGGACGATAACGCCGTCAAGGACAAGCAAGGCACGGACTTGAGCAGATTCAAGCAGATTCTCACCAGGCTCAAGCACCAGAAACCTCTGACGTCCATGTGAAAAACCATGATGCGGGACGAGAGAGAAGAACGACACTGTTATCACAAGCTTCCCGATGCCGCTAAAGCGTCACATGAGGACGCAATCGTTTCTTTGCTGTGCCTTGCACGCAGCCTGAGCACTCGTCATCTGCTTGAACGCAGCCTGAGCACTCGCCATCTCGTTCGAGGATAAAGTTGGATTCTTCTGTATGGTCGTCATAATTGCCTCCACCGCCTGAACTTCCATGGCGTGCGCGAATTGCAAGAGTTGGCTCACTCGCGCCGCCGCGGAGACCTGAATCGGATCGCTGAGCACCGCCGAGCTCTGCTCCCCCAACCCCGCGCCGCGGCGGGAGTCGCTCCCGAGCCCAAACTGCTGCGCGAGCGTCGCTGCGGAGACGAATCCGTACTCGAATCGCGCAAGAGTTTCGGCGCGTGCGGCGTCGTCCACTGATGGGTGATGCGCATGAGATGCTCCCGGGTTTGGCCCCTCCGTCTGCCATCGTGTCAGTCCCTCTTCACGCGGCGCCCCCGGCTTTATGCCCTTCTCCCTCATGTGCGCGAACTCGCGCCCCATGAAATGCTCCCCGACCAAATTCGCGTGGAAGTTCGCGGCGGAGATCTGCGCGGCGGCGGCGATGAGGAGCTGGTTCATAGGCCTCGTCCCGATCGGCGCCGGATCCGCAGCTGGGATGTTGGGTCTCACGAGCGCTTCCTCTGGCGGAAGGGACGAGAGCGACGCGCGTCCAAGCGTTCCCTGTTGTTCGACATGTCGAAGCAGCCTCCCCGCGACAGCGCCTTCGTCCACGTTTCGGGCGGGCACTTGCTTCGCCCTCTCTTCCGCCGCTTTGGCTTCGGCCGCTGCTTTGGCTTCGGCCGCCGCCGCGCGGCTCGCGTTGGTTGGCCGTCCTCGTCGCTTCTTCGGCGCCAGGTTCCCGTCTGGCCCGAACCGGGCCGCGTCCAACTCGGTTCTAGCGAGGAGTCGCTCCTTCTTGCGCAACAGACGCGGTTGGCACGTCTTGTTATCCCCGTCGAACCATTCGAGCGAATGGAACCTGCGGCACGATCGGCACTCCCTGCTTTCCTTTCCCCCGACCAAGACCGTGAGCGCGCCCGCATGTTTGGTGCACGTCAGTGGCAGGCGGTTGTTCTTCCCGTTCCCTTGCAGATCTGTCCGAGTTCCTTCGCAGCCATCCACGACGCAAGCGCCCCGCGGCTTGTCGGGGCCCCGCGAGTGAGGGGCGCAGAACGTCTCCGTGCCCCGCCCCGCCGCTGAGCGCGAGACCTTATCACAGGCGGAGTCCTTCCCAGAGTCAAGCGCTCGAGTCGATGTGGTCTCCACCATTGGGGTCGTGACTTCGAGTTCGTCACGCTCTCGCACGTGGGCGGGAACTTGTCCGCCAAGATCCTCCGGACCTGAGGCGACGGCCCCTGCGCCGTCGTGAGCGAGCGCGGCATCCGTGCGCATCATAACAAGGCTCTCGATCAAAATCTAGGTACCTGAGCCGCGTGCCGGTCGAGTCTTTTCGCGGACGGCGCGCGCGCAGGGGCACCGTGTTCAACGCGCCACGGTTGTACGGGAGCACGTCCTGTCGACTTTTTTTTTTTGAGTGAAATCCCATTTTGGGTCAAAACACTACGTCCTCAATCCATAGACTACAGGATAGAGTCTACAGGATCATAATCTAGCTAGCTAGCTAGCTACGAGTTATAGCTCGTACAAGTACCACTACGCATACAGATACTTCAACAGACCAGCCTTTTGTAGTACGACCACCCTACCATGGGTACCATCTCAGGAATTCTCTGAAAAGAACGAAGCACCGCGCGACGCGTGCGGGTGCTGCGCCGCCAGCAGTGGTCTCCCGCGGAAACCACTTACAGATACTTTCGAAAGTATGATACGAAAGTAGTCTATCATAAAACAACAAAAGAAAACGAGTGCGTGGTCAGAGGCGCTGGATGATGAAACAATCCCGTACACTCACGTTGTTTTACGCGCCCGCTTTAGCACCCCGCCGGAACTCTCCAAACATCGTCATCAGAGGAAGTTAGCGAGCGCGGCCATGCCGAGCACACCCGCCGCGATGATCCCCGCGATGCTTCCCCCGCTCACCCCTTCCTGCACTTTTTGCGTGGCCGCGACGTCGCCCGAGAGCTCTGTAGCCCTCGCCCTCACCTCGCCTGCCGCCTCTCGCGCCGCGATGGCTTTCAACTCCGCCTCCTTCGGCGGCCCCGCGACATAGTCGGTGCTCCAGGAGCCGTGCACGCCGAAGGGCACATACGTCGGCAGGCGAAGGCGCGCCACGGGGCCCTCCTCGAACTTCTTCGCGTCGATGATGACCATCTCGGTGCCGCGACCGCCAAAATCGGATTTTTCATAGTCGGCGTCGTGTACGAGCGCCACCACCCAACCGTCGTCCTCGTCGAGGTCCTCGCCCTTCCTCGCCACGAAGAAGGGCTCCATGGCGAACTTGCGGTCGCCGGGCACCCACTCGATCTCCTTCGCGCCCCCCAACGCGTCGGTCGAGGGCAGAGACACCTTCGTCAGCGCCTGCATGGGGCCGTTAACGCCCGCCTCGTTTGTACCGACGGCGGTGGAGAGATACATGTGCTGGTACGGCTTCCCGGTATAGTCCCAGCTCGTGATCGGCAGCTCGCACGGGACGTCACTCAGGCAGTGGTGCGTCGCTGTGCCCTTGTCCGTGTCTATAAGGAAGCGGGAGAGCTTCATGCGCGGGAAGTTATCCTGGCCGTTGGGTGAGCAGATGTCGGTGAAGTAGAGCGTAAACTTGTCCCACGTGCACGTGTCGAAGACGATCTTGCCATCCTCGTTCTCGAAGCCGTTTACGTGGTGATACGCGTAGCACCAGTAGTCAGCCTCCACGGTGATCACCTCGCGGCTATCACCTCGCCTCGGGAAGATCCGAAACAGAGGCCTTCGGTCGGTGTCCTCGCAGATGAGCTCGCTGAGGCACGACTTCTCGAAGATGTACTTAGTGAAAACCGCCGGGAAGTCAATCTTGATCGGGCAGTCGAATAGAATGTAGTAGTTATCCGTCACGACGAGATCGTGGACGTACGAGGCCGGATAGTCGTACGCCCGGCGGCTCACCTCGTTGCCTTGTTCGTCGAACTCGTAGAACACTGCCCCGGTGGTCTCCGAGCGCCAGTCCACCTCGTTGAGAAACGCTACACACCGACGTCCGCTCCCATCGGGCTCATCCACAGTCCTGTAGTGGCTCGTGTGCAGCGCGCTCGAGAGCGGGCTCGAGCCGTGCCCGATGGTATCCAGCGTGTCCTTGTCCAGCTCGTACGGCTTCTTGTAGTCCACCGCCACGAGGTTGCCACCCCAGTTCAAGACGTTGTACGCGCCGTTTTGCTTCCTCCGAAGGTTCCCCGCAAGGATGTCGTTGAAGAGGCGCCAAAAGAACGCGGGCTTCCGCGGGTCCTTCGCGGTGAAGATGCTCGGCTCGGTGTACTTCCCGAGCTCCTCTTCCTTGTCGAAGTCTTCCGTACGCACAAACTTGTTGCGGAAGTACGCTTTACCATCCTTGACGGCGATGGACGTCACCATGCCATCACCATCGAGGTATGACTTCTCGAATCGATCCTCGCCCTCCCCGCGGACGTACATCGCCGGGCCGTTGCGAAGCAGCGTGCCCTCGATCTCTTTCGGGATTTCGCCGATGATCTCCTCGATCCACTCGCTGCGCTCGTACGACAGACCCGGAACCGAAGCGTACCCTGTGGAATAATCCGCGTACGCCTTCTCGAAAGTCTCGCTCGCCGGCAACACCGTCTGGCGCGATTTCACCGCCGACTTGGGGAACTGGTCCAGCGGCGTGCTTGTCACCTTCTGCGTCTTCATCTGTTCCGAAGGCTTCGCGGGGGTCTGCACCGCACGCACTGGCGCAACGCCATCGCGCCCGAGCTTGCGAGCTCGCACCGCGCTCGGCCTGGCGGCGAACGCGGCGCGGGAGTGGGTGATGGCAGCCATGGGCGACGGAACTACGCGATGTCGTTCGCGACGAGCGCGCGAGGCGGCGAGTCCGGGGCGGGTCCGCTCGAGGCGGGCGGCGCGGCGGCGGCGAAGACGAGCCGAGGAATGGCTCGGAAGCGTGCGGGGGACGGGGAGGTCGAACGCGCGTCGGGTCGAGGCGTGGGCTCGACGCGAGGAAGGTGTGCGGTCGCAAACAGCGACGCAACGAGGCCGCGCCGCTCGCCCGAGACGCTCGTGAGTGGAAAAACAATCCCGCGGCGAAATCACGAACGCCCATTGGTCCAGAGCGGAGCTCGGGAATTTCCCCGCAGATTTCAGTCCCCGTGGCAGCCCGGGGACCGCCTCACGTCAGGTGTAAGAGAAAAAGATCTGGAGGATTTGAACCGCGTGTGTGGGAAGAAAATTTGCTTATTTTACGAAAGTATTACAGGTCGGAAAAGCCACGGCTCGAACGGTCCCGCGACTCTGCGCGGTCGCGGCGGCATGGCGGGTTGCGGGTGGCGGGTGGCGGTCCGGCACCGGGGTCACGGTGTACGCGGAGCGTGGGCCGGCGCGAGCTCGGCCTCGTTCGTTTCCGCGCTGTTGGTGACGGTCTCGGCGCTTGCGTCGTTGCCTCGGCTCGCGGCGGATTTCGACTTCGCGCGCGTCGACCAGACGTCGCTGGTGACGGTCGCGGGGGCCTCCGCGCTCTTCGCCGTCGCCGAGGACGCGTGCGGCGTGTGCGGCGGCGATGGCACGTCGTGCGAAGGGTGCGATGGCGTCGAGAACAGCGGCGAGCTTTACGACGCGTGCGGGAAGTGCCTGCACCCGACCCAGCCGGTCGGCGCCTCGGCGTTCAACGCCTCGTGCGTCGACTGCGCCGGGGACACCCCTCACGGCCCGCGTGTGTTGGACGACTGCGGCGTGTGCCGCGACCCCGCGGACGCGCTCTTCTCGCGCGCGGGGATCCCAGATTACCACCTCGGCGGGTGCATCGGGTGCGACGGCGAGCCGTTCAGCAACAACAAGCTTGACGCGTGCGGGGTGTGCGGCGGGGACGGCTGCGGCGGGTCCAAGCCATCGTGGTGCTGCGACTGTGCGGACGAGCCCTTCGGACTGCACGTCGTCGACTTGTGCTGCGAGTGCCGCCATAGGACGGAATGGTGGGGCGCCATTACTGCTGGCGCGAAGGGCCCGCCGGAGAGCCACCAGCGCGCGGTCACGCTGTGGGAGACCGGGCGCGAGCTCGTTGCGCTCGCCGACGCTGAGGCGCAGACTCTCGCGGCGGTCGACGGCCAAAAGAACCGAAGCGACGATGTCACTGCCAGCTACCGACGCGCAATCGCGCTATTCGACGCCGGTTGGGGCGCACTCTCGGAGCCGGAGGCGAACGATCAGAGTGAGTGCTATCGGCGCGAGTATATCTCCAACGCGATGGGCAGCGCGGCTCGATCCCGGGACATCTGCGGGATGTGCCCTGCATCCCTGGTCGAGGGGTTCGAGCCTGGTGGTGGCGGTGAGCCCGGCGAGGCAAACCGCACGTGCCTCGGCTGCGAGGGCACGCCGATTCAGACCGGAGGTTTATTTTACGACGACTGCGGAAAGTGTGGCGGTGAGGACGCCGGGATCGACGCGTGCGGGGTGTGCGGCGGGGATAACTCGACGTGCCCGGGATGCGACGGGGTCCGGGGGAGCTTTCTCACCGCCGGTTTTGATGCGTGCGGAGCGTGTGTCGACTTTGCCAAACCTGAACAAGTCGCGCTTGTGAACCACACTTGCAACGGGTGCGACGGCAGAGCAAACAGCGGGAAGACATTCGACTGGTGCTGCGCGTGCGATGGCGGTGCGGGACACAACGACACGTGCTACCGCGCGATGGTAGCGAATGGCGACGCAGTGTCCGAGGATGCGCTGCCGTTCGATCCGTACTCGGACGAGTACGAGACGTACTTCAACGCGTCGGGGCTCGCGATGGTGGATCAGTGTGGGGAGTGCTTGGGGTGGGGGTATAACGGGTCGACGTGCGTGGACTGCGAGGGGAACTACGGCACGGGGAAGGTGCTGGACGGCTGCGGGGTGTGCGGCGGGGACTGTTCCACGTGCTTAGCAAACGAGACAGGCCTCCAGTATGACTGTGAGCCTCCCGGGCGCGGGTGGACCGGGATGGATCGCACGTGCTCGTTCGTGCGCACGCGCGGACCGAGCGGTCGCGAGGACGATCCTTGGCTCTTATGGCCCGCGTTTAACAACGGCACGGACAAATACGGGAACAAGCTGCCCAGGAACCAGAGCTGGTACGAGCGCGTGAATGCTCCTGGGGCGAAGAACTTCACGCAGGTGGCAGTGGGTGAATGCCGGATGTACCTCGAGCCGCCGAAGCCGCCCGGGCCGAGGGAGATTAAGGAGTGGGTTGTGAAAGTCTTCGGCAAGGAGGAGGGCCCGTTTTCATTGAACGAGCTCGAGTCCGGGTCGATTGCCGTCACGGACTCGACAACGGGTGAGAAAATCTCGAGCCCGCTCACGCCGACGACACTCGTGGCGAGGGTAATGACGTACCGCCAGATGCAAGAGATTTCCTACGGGTTCACGTCGCAGTACCCCGAGAGGATCCAGGCATGGAAGCTTCGAAGCGCGGAGAGGATCGTGTCGAGCACGAACGAACCGGGTGTGGAGAATAAAGTCCTAGTTGAGGGTGACGCGACGGAGCTGTGGCACAACGGAAGTGGCGCAAAGTTCATGCCAATGGCGGTGATGCCCGGGATGGAGAAGATCATCTATCCGTACTGCACGGGGAGCACGTTTCGCGGCGGCAAGCACAGACTGCACGGAAAGAAACTCCCAGGGAACTATCTCGGGATCATTACGAGCGAAAACCCGCACAACGACTCCATGAACATGCCCTGGAACCCGCTGGACGAGTACATCTACGACATCGCGACATCCTGGATCGATCAAAAGTGCACGTGCTCGACACGTTGGGAGTACCAGTCGGAGCCGATTGCACCGACGTGCCCGAGGGTGTGGTTCCCGTGGAGCGGGTGGGTGGAGGACGGCTGGTTCGTCTCGCACAACACCTTTGTTCCCGACGAAAACCGGTACGGCCTAGAGACAAAACGGTCGTGGGCCGGGGGGGGTTGGCGTGTCAGCGGCGGGTGGTGGGTCCAGGACTACGGCGGCGGCGGGAGCTCGCAATACGGCAGCGCGACAAGCGACATCTACAACCAGTATGGCACCGCCGCCGACAAAGGGTACGGCGCCGTTCGCGGCCCCGCACGGATCGACTCGGCCGGTGCTTTTTCCGTTCGAACTGTCGCGCCGGTCGGATCGGAGCGGGACGAAGCCATAGCTAACGCAAGGCTGTGCGACTCAGCGCTAGGGTACAGTGCGGCGGATGGGGCAGAATCCACCTCCAGGCGCCGGTACGACGCTGCGAGGCTCTCACCACCGCGCCGGAACACGTCCGGGGCCATTTGGGGTTACAATCGGGAGGCGGTCTTGGAGCAGGGCGGATGGGAGACGAACTTCACGTTCGTCATCCTGTTCGCGTCGGAGACATGCGTGGACGCACACGCGGTTTCGCGGTCGTTTACAGAGGAGGTGCGGACGCGGACGCACCGCAACTGCGAACGGAAAGGTGGGGATGGGTTTGCGTTCGTGGTTCGCGACGACACGGACGCGATTCCGACGATCGCGAGCGTGGGCGCCCCGGGGCCGGGTTTGGGGTATCAAGGCTTGCGACACAGCCTCGCGGTCGAGTTCGACACGTGGCACAATCCGCGGAATGATGAGCCGTACGAGCGCCACGTCGCGGTGCACACGATGGGCGCAGCGCCGAACGACGCGCACCATGGTGCACGGCTGGCGAGTGTCCAATTGGACGCGATCAATTTCGCCGACGGGGAGGCGCACATGGCGCGCGTGCGATTCTCTCCGAACGCCTCTTCCGACGCCTTGAACGACGCCTTTGCATCGGGAGCGTGCGGCGGCGCCGCTGCGAGGCTTGCGCACTTCACAAAGAGCGCCTCGGGCGACGCGTCGTGCCGCATTGCGAGACCTGAGACGTGGATGCGCGGTAACCTTTCGAGCGCCGAGTGCGCCGCCACCGACGCGGGAGGTGCCGCCGAAAGCGCGGCTAGGATCGATGGCGAAGGCTGCATCGCACCCATGGCGAGCTCGCTCCTCGAAAATTGCACTAATCCGGGGCTCCTGGAGGTGTTCCTGGACGACGCGGACGAGGCACTGCTGACAGTGCCGCTGAGCCTCGAGACGGTGCTTCGACCGAACTCAACTCGCGCGTGGGTCGGGTTCACGAGCGGGACGGGGGAGTCGTGGCAGGCCGTGGACGTCCTTTCGTGGAGTTTTGAATCACGAGGAAACGCGACAGGGGGTGAGGAAGCGGGGGGGGCATAGGAGAGGCGAGGGTGTGTGTGGGCGAAGCCTACAGGCATCGGAGAAGAGCAAGAACTTCATCAGGGACTTGTCCGGAACAGGCGGAGTCACGTTATCATACAGTCTAGAATTTCCATACCGAATTTCGAGGCGGGATGTCGATATCTTCGCGTTCCTCCCGTATCTCTTCGTCATCCAATGACGTATACATGAAGTGAAGCAACCAACGTGGCGAAGAAGCCCTCACGTTCATCTTTGATAGTCTAGTCTAGTGTAGACTACCTGGTAGCTCTAAGCTAGCTAGAGCTAGCTCTAGCTAGCTAGCTTAGCAAAAATATACTTTAAAAGTACTTTGTACTTTCGTATGTATACAAAATATCATAAAAGGTAAGATACTGCGAATAGACTAGGCTATTCTACTATACTCATACTTTCGAAAATACAAGCCAAGCAATATTGTGCGCCAAATCCCGCTGTCGTTATCCCCGCGAGAGGTTTAAGAGCAGGCTCGCGCACTCTGCTCTCCCGCAGCGTACGCGCGTCCCTTCATCGATGAAGCGTTCTCCCTGCATCTTCCTCGCCGCCCTCGCGGCGTTTCTCGCGTCATGCCCACCTTCTGTCTCCGCGGCGCGCTTCACGCTTCCGAGCTTCTCCGCGCGCCTCGGCACTTCCGCGTTGGCCACGTCGTCGTCCGCGGGTGGATCTGAGATTCCCCTCGCCGCGGAGCCATCGTTCGGCGCCGCGAGTGATCCGCCGCGGCGTTCATTCAACGCGTTCAGACGCATGCCCGGGCACGATCGGCGCGAAGACGTCTCGAGGCCCCGTCCTCACGAGTACGTGAACGCGGACAAGCTCCCGAAGCACTTCGTGTGGTCCAACGTCGCGGGCGTGAATTACCTGACGAAGAACCTCAACCAGCACGTCCCGCAGTACTGCGGCTCATGCTGGGCGCACGGTGCCATGTCCGCGCTCGCGGACCGCATCAAGATCGCCAACGGCCCAAACGCCAACACCCCCGACGTGAACCTCGCGATTCAATTCATCCTGAACTGCGGCGCGGAGGTGGCCGGATCGTGCCACGGCGGCTCTGCCACCGGCGCATACCAGTTTGTGAAGGACTCGGGATTCGTCCCGTTCGACACGTGCCTCACGTATGAGGCGTGCAGCGCGGAATCCTCTGAGGGAAGCTGCTCCGCGGGGGACACGTCGCGATACGAGTGCACACCGAGGAATACGTGCCGTACGTGCAGCACCTTCTCTGACATGGGAGGGTTCTGCTCCGAAGTGGACGAGTTCCCCAACGCCACCATTGGCGAGTACGGCGAGGTTGCCGGGGAGAAGGCGATCATGGCGGAGGTGTACGCAAGAGGGCCCGTCGCCGCGGGCATCGACGCGAATCCTCTGGACCAGTACGTCGGTGGCGTCATCACTGACACGCCGGCGTACGAGATCAATCACATCGTGTCCATCGTCGGGTGGGGTGAGACGAAGAAGGGCGTGAAGTACTGGGTCGTGCGAAACAGCTGGGGAGAGTACTGGGGCGAGATGGGGTACTTCCGGATCGCGCGAGGTGTCAAGGCGCTTGGCATAGAGGACGAGTGCTCGTGGGCTACCCCGGCGAGTTGGACGCACGTCAACGTGCCGTGCTATGAGGATGGCTCCAACTGCGCCCCCGCGAGGAAAAAGTACGTCGATCCGTCCGAAGGTGCCCAGCCGTACGGGAAAATCCTCTCTGCTCGGGTTTGACGACGAAGCGCAACTGGCGGTGCTGCAAGCAACAAGCTGAGAAACCAAACGCGCGCACAAACACGAGAGGGCAAGGGCGGAAAAACGCGTTACCTCATCGAATCACGCAACACCTGCTGTTCCAACGAACATCGCGGCGCTCATCTCTGTGTCAGTCCGTCGTTTCTCCGTCGCCAGAAATGACGTCTCTGGCGTCGACTGCGGTGCTCGCCCTGCCCCCCGATTGGCTCCGATTTTTCTCCCCCCGTGTTCCTAGCACAAGCCTGAGCAAGTTCGGTCTGTCCGCCCACCGCTTTGTCCCCGCGCCGTACGCGCACCGCTCCGGCGCAAACCCTCCCGGCCAGTTCTCGCACCGGTTGCCGAACGCAGCGATGAGGCAGGCCCCCGTGGGGGTGACGAACTCGCCCTCGACGCCCGGGTTGTGTGTCTCGATTGCAAACGGCGCACTGCAGAGACAAGCCGTCGTTGCCGGCGGCGGCAGTGGCAGCGGGCCGTGCGCGGCGCCGCGCAAAATCCCGCGACCCATCGGTAAGGACGACACGACGATCTCATCACACGCGAGGTAATCCAAGGCGGCGGCGACGGCGACGACGTCGACGATGGAATCCACCGCGCCCACCTCGTGGAAGTGCACGTCCGCCGGGGGGACACCATGCACGGACCCCTCCCCCTTTGCTAACAAGGCAAAAGCCCGCAGTGCCTTCGCCTCCACGCCCGGCTCGAGTCCCGCGGCGCGGAGCATCGCTGATATCTCCGCGTAATTACGCAAAGGCTGCGGCGAGGTCTCATGGACGACGAAGCGCGGCGCGACGATGCAGGATCGCTCGTCGGCGACGACGCGTATGCTGTACCCGGTGAGGGCGTTTTTTTTTCCATTTTCGCGCTCGCCCGCCGCCGACGGTGCGCCGGTGCTTACCCAGGGTTCCTCGAGCTGCGTCAGCGAGGCTTCGATCACGGAGAGCGGAACGCCGAGGTCAAGGAGGGCGGCGACGAACATGTCCCCGGCCACGCCCGCGACATACGCGTCCACGAAGAGGCACTTGCCGCGGCCCTCGCCGGGGTCGAGCGTGGGGTTTCGGGGGGCGTGCGAAGAATCGGACGCCAGGGGATCGGCGGCGTCGGGGCGGGGTGGCCACGCCGGGGAGTCGCCGTGCGATTGCGAATGCGCGTGTGATCCGTGCGAGTGCGAGTGCGCCGCACCCGCGCCATCGCTGTGCGAGTGCGAGTGCGAGTGCGAGCCCGCGTCCATGAGCGCAGCTGCGCTCGGCCCACCTCGACCGCCGAAAAAGCGCCACGTCCCGTATCTTGTTCCGCTCCCGGGACGCGAGACCGGCGCCCGCGCGAGGGCGGCAATGAACGGTGCAGGGATTGCATACGGCGGCATACCCTTCACGTCGCACGAGCGCCCAGCGGCGACCCTGGAAGAGGCCTTGGGAACGTGTGCGAGGGTTGAGACAAACTCAGTTCGTTCTTGATGGCACTTCGAGCACGCGCGTGTCCGTGACGCGCGGTGAAACGCCGGATTTTCAGCCGGATTTTCTTTAATAAACTACAAGTATCATTTCAGTACTGGTAGTCTACTTGTAGGCAAGTATGATGATATAAAATAGACCGACGTCTACCTGCATAGACTAGCGAACATGTAGGTAGTTCGGATTCCCGAAGTCGCCTTTTAGAGGTCGCGTCACCTCTCAGCTCTGCTTCGCCACTTCCTCCCGCCCGAAGGTGGGCCTTCGGCGCGCGGAACGCGCGATGGGCGCGCGACGATCGTTGGGATGGGGCGCGCCCGCGCGGCGGTGGGCGCTGTCGTGCTTCTACCGCCTCGCGAGCAATCGCCGGCTCGCGCTTCGCGCGTGCGTCGCTCTCTTCCTCCTCGGCGCGATCTCGCCACGCATAGCCGCTAGCGTCATGCGCCTCCGCGGCGTCGGCGTGGGCCCGCCGATCCTCACCAACTGCGGAGCGAGCAAGTACGGCTTCGTCCCCGCGGGTAAACGCCACCCGTTCACGCTGCCGAAGACCATGACGTTTCTGGACGTCCGCCCCGCCGCGTGCGGCCGGCTCAGCACCACGGGCGCCGGCTTTTGTTTGTGCGACGACGACGAGCGAACAACCACCGTCGCGAACCCGAAAGGGTGCGGCACGAAGCCGACGTTCTGCGAGCGGGCGTGCGCGACGGACCCTATCGTCGGCGTGAAGCGTCCGGCCTGTCCCCCAGCGAAGCCTCGACTCGAGTGCGGCGACCCGGCGTCGCGCTCGAGACCCAACGCAGAGATTTTGGCGACCCTCCGGGCCTTTGCTGAGGCTCGAGGCCCTGCCCTGGGCGTCAAGCTCCCCGACGGAACGCGCCGGGATCTGTACAAGGACTTCGTGATGTACGATCGGAGAATGTCCCCGCGCGATGCCGAGACGGCGAAACGCCGCGTGGAGCAGTTCGTCCGCTCGGCGCCTGCGTATCCCGCGGGCGCGTTTGAGAGCCGCGGGATCGTAATCGTTGGCGGCGCATCCCCGCGATTCGCGACGTCGTATTGGGTCGCCGTGCACGCGCTTCGAAGGGCCGGGTGCGAGCTCCCGATTGAGATGTGGTTCCCAGCGGGAGAGGGCCCAGATTGCGTGCGTTCGGAGGATCTGCAAAAGATGGGCGTTACTGTGGCGTCCTTCGCGGACTTGGCGAGATCCGGGAAGGACGGGCGAGGTGCGGGGGAGATGACGGACAGGTTCATGTACAAGATCAATGCGCTGGTCTTCTCCCGGTTCGAGGAAGTTTTGCTCTTAGACAGCGATAACATCGCGCTGCGGGACCCGAACGAGCTGTTCGAGTCTTCCCTGTACCGCGAGCGTGGGAGCCTGCTCTGGATGGATTTCTGGCGCGGCTCGGCGGCGCCGGATTGCGCCGTCGTCCTTGGCAACGCCACGTGCGAGGGGAGGTACACACACGAGTCCGGGCAGATGCTCGTTGATAAACGACGGAGCTGGGAAGCGCTATCGCTCGCGCTCTTCATGAATGCGCACAGTGATTTCTTTTACCCCTTATCCGTTGGGTACATGGGCCTCGGGGATAAAGAGCTTGTCGCTCTGGCGTTTAATCATCTGGGTCGGCGATACGGCTTGGTGCCACACGGGCCGGACCACGTCGGGGTCCGGGACCACGACCGGGCGGAAGTTCTGGGAAACACGATGATGCAACACAGCCCGGACGGGACGCCATTCTTTATGCACGCGAATTTGGGTAAACCCACGCCGTTCGTTCCGGGTTCATTCGAGACGTACGTTCGGCGGTGGCAAGCGAGCATGATCCACGGGAAGGCGTTCCCGAGAGTCCTGAACGAAGCCGCGGGGGTGGACGATTTCGAAAGATGGTACTACGAGCTCTTACGAGACCACGGGTGCTGGTTCGACGACAGACCGCCGAAGCACTGGTACCACACCCTGGGCATCGGGCCGTTCGTGGAGGGTTTCCACGTCTCGGATCACTACAACATCAACGATGACCTGGAGGCATTTCGGGAGATGAAGGAGATGGGGGTCATCTTCGGGTGAAGGATGACTGGACGAAGGGGTCTTGTTCGGAGGGGATCGAGGGGGGAGTGGGTGGGTGGGTGTGGAGAGCACGGACGCGAGAGGGCGTGCTACGCACAGCGTGGTCCGTACATAGCTCTAGGGAGGAAATTTTGTTAGGATGGCGCGGTGGGTGGCTTCCTTCGTAGTTGTGTTGGTGTGTATAATTAGTCTACATATTTCCCTGGTTTGTTTTTCCATAAAGACTAGTCTACAAAATACGAAAGTACTTTCTAGCATTTTGCCTTGCACGTCTCGTATGGGTAAACAGTCAAGACAGTTTTTGTCCAATCGCGTTTCGCGCTCGCAATCATCGCGGGCAGTTCCGGCCGCCACGTCGACGGCGCGCGCGCGCGTCTCTTTTGCCCGTCCACGTCCACGGCGCAGCGGCACAAACGAACGCGCGGCACCTTCGACGTCGCACGCGAGACCGATCCAGATGTCTGCCACCATGGCCTCCGCGAACCTTCGCGCCACGGGCGTCGCCCCGCGCGTCGCCTCGCGCGACGCCTCCGCGCGCGTCGCCACCATGTTCCGCTCCGCCGGTCCCAACGCCGAGAAGAAGCTCGGTGACGCGATGGTGGCCGCCGCGGGCAAGTTCGGCGCCAAGCACCAGATGGAGGTCAGGGCGGCCCTCTCCGAGGACGCCCCCTCTGGCGTGCGCCGAGAGTTCCTCAAGAAGGCGCTGCTCGGGGTGCGTCTCCCTCTCGACCGCGCGCGCGCGCGATCGCCACGCGTGCGAGCGAAGAAACCGCGCCACCGACGTCCTCTATCCATTCCCTTGCGCTCTGCGACTTAGCGCGTCCCTCCGCGAGGCGTTCTCGCGCCTTCCCGCTCACCTCGCGTCCCCTTCCCCCCCGACGAACGCTCATCGCGCAGGCTGCCGCGGTTATGCCCGCCGCCGCCGCGAACGCTGCGGACGACCAGGGCGTCGCCTCCTCCCGCATGTCCTACTCCCGCTTCCTGGTGCGTGCTGCGACCAACCAAGAGACACCCTGGCGGTTTCCGAGGCTCTCGCGAGATCTCCAGGGAACGTCGCTTTTCCGAGCGCGAGTCGAGGCGCTTGGCGCGCCGCGAGAGCGCGCGCGGCGGCGATCGTGCGATCGCCGTCCGACACGCACGTGTCGCCGCCACGCCCCTCGGTCGCCCCCCGCGGCGGGCGTCGTTCGAACGCTGGGCCTTCCACCACCCTAGCTTCGGCGAAGCGGAAACCGCACTCTCGCCTTTCCTCTTTTCTCCGCTTTTTCCCCGCACCATGTCTGAAGGTCCTTTCTTCCACCCCTCCCGCTCTTTGCCTCTTCTCATCTCAGGAGTACCTCGACATGGGCCGCGTCAAGAAGGTCGACCTCTACGAGAATGGCACGATCGCGATCGTCGAGGCGGTCTCCCCAGAGCTCGGCAACCGCGTCCAGCGCGTGCGCGTGCAGCTCCCTGGCACCTCCGCGGAGCTCCTCTCCAAGTTCCGCGAGAAGAACATCGACTTCGCCGCGCACACCAACACCGAAGACGGCTCCGCTGTATTCCTCAACCTCCTCGGCAACCTCGCCTTCCCCCTCCTTCTCGTCGGAGGTCTGTTCCTCCTGACCCGCCGCAACCAGGGCGGCGGCGGCAACATGCCCGGCGGCATGGGCGGCCCTGGTGGTCAGAACCCCATGGCATTTGGCAAATCTAAGGCGAAGTTCCAGATGGAGCCCAACACGGGCATCACCTTCGATGATGTCGCGGGCGTCGATGAGGCCAAGAACGACTTCATGGAGGTCGTCGAGTTCCTCAAGCGCCCCGAGCGCTTCACCAGCGTCGGCGCGAAGATCCCCAAGGGCGTCCTTCTTGTCGGTCCCCCTGGTACTGGTAAGACACTCCTCGCCAAGGCGATTGCCGGCGAAGCCGGTGTGCCCTTCTTCTCCATCTCGGGCTCCGAGTTCGTCGAAATGTTCGTCGGTGTCGGCGCGAGCCGCGTCCGCGACCTCTTCAAGAAGGCGAAGGAGAATGCGCCGTGCATCATCTTCGTCGATGAGATCGACGCTGTTGGGCGCTCCCGCGGCACTGGCATCGGTGGCGGCAACGACGAGCGTGAGCAGACGCTCAACCAGCTCCTCACCGAGATGGACGGCTTCGAGGGCAACACCGGCGTCATCGTCGTTGCGGCCACGAACAGGGCCGACATCCTGGACCCCGCCCTCCTCCGCCCCGGGCGCTTCGACCGCCAGGTGGCCGTCGATAACCCCGACGTGAAGGGCCGCATCGAGATTCTCAAGGTGCATGCCAAGAACAAGCGCCTCACCGATGATATTGACATCGAGACCATTGCCAAGCGCACGCCCGGCTTCTCCGGCGCCGACCTCGCCAACCTTCTCAACGAGGCCGCGATCCTCTCCGGCCGCCGCAACAAGGAGGCTATCTCGCTCCTGGAGATCGACGACTCGGTTGACCGCATTGTCGCCGGCATGGAGGGCACGCGCATGACTGACGGCAAGGCGAAGTCCCTTGTGGCGTATCATGAGGTCGGCCATGCCATCTGCGGTACTCTCACTCCCGGCCACGACGCCGTGCAAAAGGTGACCCTCGTCCCGCGCGGCCAGGCCAAGGGCCTGACCTGGTTCATTCCCGGCGAGGACCCCAGCCTGATCTCGAAGCAGCAGATCTTCGCGCGCGTTGTCGGAGCACTTGGCGGGCGCGCGGCAGAGGAGGTGATTTTCGGTGACGCCGAGGTCACCACCGGCGCATCGGGCGACTTGCAGCAGGTGGCGAGCATGGCGAAGCAGATGGTCACCACCTTCGGCATGTCCGACGTTGGCCCCTGGGCGCTGAACGACCCCTCTTCGCAGGGCGGCGACATGATCATGCGCATGATGGCCCGCAACGCCATGTCGGAGAAGCTCGCTAACGACATTGACGTCGCCACGAAGCGCATTGCTGACGAGGCGTACGTCGTCGCGCTTCAGCAGATTCGCGACAACCGCGAGGCCATCGACGTCATCGTTGAGGAGCTTCTCGAGACGGAGACCATGACCGGCGAGCGCTTCCGCGAAATCCTCAGTGAATACGTCACCATCCCGGAGGAGAACATCCCCAAGGAAATCGTCATGGTCTAATTTGAGGAATATATGCGGGTGGGTGGGGTGGAGTAGGTGTTGTGTAAACGTGGTCCTTCCAGGATCTGTCCTTTTTGAGAACGCCTTTGGAGCGTAAAGGCGATTAGCGCATTCTTTGAATTCGAAATGTGAGACCGTGTGATGCACGCGCGACGGGTTGAGCAAGGGGGTGTGAGGCCGCGCCGCCTCGACGTGAGCCCAGCATTTTCTCTCAGACATCCTTCACCTACAGGAAACCCTGAACCTCCCTTCCCACGGCGCACTCCGCCCGGCGCGATGTCGTTCGCGAGGGCGGGGCGCAGAGCCGTAATCGCGGTGCTCCGCGGCACGCCGAGACCATCGCTTGTCCCCAGCGTGGGGACGGGCGTCGTTCGTCGACCCCTCGTGTTCGGCGCCGGCGTTCGCCTCGAGGTGACGACATCGAGAGCGGCGCTCGCCCGGATAGCTGGGGAGGTCCCCGTTGCCGCGTACGTGGCAACGCGCCTCGTGCTTCGAAAGTCGGTCGTGAGCGACATCGCACGAGCTCTCATAACCACCGCTGCCGTCGCGGGAGGGTGCGGCCTCGCGCTGTGCGACGCCTCGAACGTGGGTCCGTCGGACGACGCGAACGCGCCTCGGTTCGACCTCCGAAAGCTGACCGCGTTCGGGCGCAATCTCCCGAGCGGGACGGAGGAGGAGGTCGGGGACGACGAGCCGCCCCAGTCGAACGGTTCCCCTCCGAGCGAGAGCGCTCCAAATGATGCTACATTCTCCGACGCCGACGGTGCGCCCGGGCTCGAGCTCGTCTCCGTCCCGGATGCGCCCGCGGAGGTGTCTGCGGAGGCTCGGCCGCTCACGGGCGTTTCCCTCGCGCTCGATCTCGCCCGCGAACACTGGCGTTCGCTTCTCCTTGCCGTCCTCGCCACCGTTCTCGCTTCCGTCCTCAAGATGACGTCAATGCGACGCATGTCTCGCATTTACGACCTTATCCGCGCCCCCGGCGCCCTCGGTGGCGGCGTGCCCATCGCCCCATTGCTCGAGCTAGCGGCGCTTCGCGCGGCAGAGGCGACGGCGAAGTTCTTCCTCGCCAAGGTCTCCGGTGACGCTCGGACGGCGATGGAGCGGAACCTCCGTCTGAGGCTATTCGCTGCGCTCCTCACGGAAGATGCGTCGGTAGCGGAGTGCCGAAGTGCCGGGGAGCGCCGCGAGCGCCTCGGCGCTGAGGTGGCGCAAGTTTCGGACGTCGTCACCAGGGCGTTGACCGGTGGCGTCAAGTCCTTTGCGACAGCAACGCACGGCGTCGTCTCCCTTGTCCGCATTTCCTGGGAGATCTCTGCTGTCGCGCTCGGCACAGTTCCAGCCGGCGTTGCGCTCTTCGGTGTTCTCGGCGGGATGTCCGCGAGGGCACACCGCGACGCAGCCGCGGCGAAGGAACGCGCCGCGTCCGTCGCATCGGAGCGGCTGAGTGGCTTTCGAACTGTGCGCCAGTTTGCCGCCGAGGAAACCGAGCTGCAGCGCTACGACAACGCTTTGGAGGAAGCTGCGAAGAAACGGCGCCTTGCGACGTCTATCCACGCCCTGCACCTGGCGTTGTTCGCCGCAGTACCCTCCACCGCGGTCGCGGCGTGGTTGTGGTACGGTGGACAGCTCGTCGAGCGCGGGAGACTGTCCGTAGGTGAGCTCACCGTCGTCGTCCCGCTGGCGCTTGAGGTGGCCAACGCGCTTGCAGGAATCAGCGAACTCCACGCGGAGGTCGCGAAAGGGCTCGATGGTGCCGATCGCGCGGCTCTTGTCCTCGGAACCTCGCCGATAATCGAGATCGGTCGGAGGGAGATGCTCCTGCGGAGAAGGAAGGTGGACGCAGGATGGCGGACGACCCCAAAGGAGGGTCCCGATTGTGACAAAGACGTCGCACATGCAAAGGAAGAACAAAAGCTTCCCACTCTTCGTGGCGCGATCGATTTCGAGTCGGTTCACTTCGCATACCCGACCCGATCGGATCGCGCGGTGTTGAAAGGCTTCGATCTCTCCCTCGCTCCGGGCGAGGTGTTCGCGCTCGTCGGTCCCAGCGGCGGTGGCAAATCCACCGTCGGCGCTTTGCTCGAGCGGTTCTATGACCCGACCTCTGGGTCAGTGTCAGTGGACGGCGAGCGAGTCGACGCCGTGGACCTCGGCTGGCTCCGCGAAAACATCGGCGCAGTGTCGCAAGACCCTACTCTCTTTGCGGGAACGATCGCGGAGAATATTGCGTACGCGAAACCGAACGCGACGCGCGCGGAGATCGTCGCCGCAGCGGAGGCGGCGAACGCAAGCGAGTTCGTGGAGCGGTTCCCGGACGGATACGACACGCTCGTGGGCGAGCGTGGGGCTCTGCTGAGCGGCGGGCAGCGCCAGAGAATCGCCATCGCCCGGGTCGTCCTCGCTGACCCGCGGGTCTTGCTCCTGGACGAAGCCACGAGCGCGCTGGACGCGAAGAGCGAGGCGGCAGTGTCGGAGGCGCTCGAGCGCGTCGCGAAGGGACGGACGACTGTCGTCATCGCACACAGACTCGGGACGGTGCGACGCGCGCACCGGGTCGGCGTGCTCATCGACGGGAAACTGGTGGAGTGCGGCACGCACGAGGAGCTCATGCAAAAGAGGGGTGGGATGTACGCGGAGCTCGTCAAGACGCAGATCGAGGGGGGTGGGGGATGAAGGGACGAGGGTGAGAGAGCGCGAGCGAGGTTTTGTTTTTGATAATAAAGGTAGTCACTTCTCGACGACGCCGTCTGGCAACCGGCTGCGAATGCGGACGCTGATCTACTGATAACTAAAAGTACAAGTACTTGTAGTGTAGGTTTCATCCCTTTTTACCATATCTGCGTAGTCTTGCTAGCTAGCATATGCACTAGTCTAGCTAGCTAGCTACTAGCTAGCTCTAGAGTCATGATCGGGAGCAAAAACGGTCACCGACTCACGCGTCTTCCCCTTTCACCGTCACTTCGTCCCGCGCACGCGCGCCGCCCCGACGCGACTCGGGCGATGACGACGCTCTCGGTGCAGATTCGCGTGCGCTTCGCGGCGGCGACGGCACGGCGGCCTCTTCGCACACTTTCACGCGGACGCCTCGTCGTGCATGCGAGAAGCCGGTTCTCGGAACAATTCGGAGACGCTGGCGCGCCGGTCAAGCCCGGGACGCTTCAGTCCCCGCCCCTCTACGTGAAGCGCACCCTTCGCGCGGGGCAGGTCGTGCGACACCCCGGAACGATCATCGTGAGTGCAACCCCCTTCCCCTCCCCCGCGCGCGAAAGCGCTCGCGCACGAATCCCCGAACCCGCGGTCGGGCGTGCGTGCCGACTCTCCATAGCGACCGTTGAGCGCTCGTTCGCGATCTTGCCCCCCTCCACCCGGTCACATCCTCTCTTCTCATCCCCGCGCTCCCCTCCATTCCTTCTCTCCCTCTCCTTCCCCACGCAGGTGTACGGCAACTGCGAACAGCACAGCGAGCTCATCGCCGGCGGCGACGTTTTCGTGTGGGGCTCCTTGCGCGGCGACGTCGTCGCTGGTTCCAAAGGCGACTCCCGGGCGAGAGTATTTTCCCTTGACATGCGGCCCGGGTGCTTGACCATCGGTGGGGTGAAATCTGTCGCCCGCGGTGGCGCGGTGGGTGCCGTGAGCGTCGCGTCAGGTGTTCCTGAGGTCGCAGAGGTGGACACGAACGGCTCCGGGATCGTCATGTCCCCCGCGAATGGCTCCGCGAAGAGGCTCGCGGAAGGGATGGAGGCGAAGAACGAGGCGATCCGCGATGGCGCCAAGGCACGATTCGCCGCCAAGGTGACAGGAATCTACATCGCCCTCGCGGGCTTCGCGCTCATCTTCGCCCCAGCGCAGGTCTTCGGCCTCCTCTTCAGTATCGAGGCCATCACGGACGCGTGGATCCGCGTCTTCGGGGTGTTGTGTGTCGCCTTCGGGACGTACTATGTCGGCGGCGCGATGGGTGATGCCATGGGGAAAGGCGCCGCTGGGTTTTACCAAGCTACCGTCGTCGGGCGTGTGTGGATCTTTCTCGCTTTCTTAGCCCTCGTCGGGACGGGGTACCACCCGGAGCCGAGCCTTCTGATTTTGGGCTTCATCAACTTTGCGGGTGCGCTCGTCATGATGCATGCAATGTCAAACAACAAACAGGGAAAAGAGGGAGGGGGGAAGAAGCGGCGAAACAGAGTCACAGCGTGAGGAGGGAAGAGGGAGGGAAGGAGCACGCATCCAATCTAACAGATAGATTCAGATTTTATAAGCGTTCCAATCGCGTCGACGCGCGTGTCTTCGGGCGGAGCGCTGCGACGCTTTCGTAAGACTAGGTCTACGCGGTGGGGCGTTTTTTTTCCAGTCGACGTCAAGCTCGCTACTTGAAGTTGATACCAACACCCGTTTTTTTTTCGCATATGGGCAAACAGTCACGACGGTTTCGCCCGAAATTCGGCGCCACGCAGCTTTTGGGGAGATCCTCGCGAAACACCCGGTGCGCGCTTCATCCCATCAGCGCACTGACACACGCGGTTCGCGACGATGGTCCAAGGCGAACGCAACTCACTTCTGATGGCGGGCGGGGCCACGAACAACGCGGGGTACCAGGTGCGCTCGCGTCGCCGTCGCGCGTCTCGCCGCCGATATAACGTTTTCGAGCGGCCGAAGCTCAACACCACGACTGGCGGCACACGGTGGGCCCGCCCTCGCGAACACTCCCCTGACCTCCGCCCCGATCCTCTCCCTCGTGCCTTCGCGTCTTCCGCTCAGGAAATCCTGGACGGCCGTGAGAAGAAGAAATCATCCGTGCTCTCAGTCGGGGCGTACGTCGCCACTGTGGTGCGTCCCCTCCCGGCGCCCGCGCCCCGGAGCCCCGGGATCCCGCTTTCCCCGGATCGGTCCCCGTCCCAAGTTCCGCTGCCGCCTCGTTCGATTCCCCGCACGACATTCCGCGCCTTCTGATCCCCGGCCGGGTTATTATTTCAACACTGCACCAGGCAACGCTCGGCTTCGTCGCATTCGTCCTCCTCACGGGCGTCAACGGCGGGGCGTACGCCGAGCACCTCCGCCTCGGCCACATCTCCCAGGTGGGCGCGTCCCGGATCTCAAGCCTCCATCCGCCTCGCGGGTTTGAGGGGTGGCGAGGTGCCCCTCTGTGGGACGACGTGGATGAGATCCCTGTGCTGTTCACCAAAGGCTCGGATGATGCCGATTTCATCGTCGTCGGGCATTCCACCGACTTGAGCAAGGACAAGTACTTCCTCGCATCGCTGCACCGTCATGGCCTTCATGCGGCGCTGAGCGGCAATGGTACCAAGTGGCACTGGTTCGAAGACAAGCTCATGGGCGCCAAGACGGCGCTACTTCAGATGAGTGGTAACCCGCTTGTGATGTTTGCAGACACCACGGACGTGATGTTCTCCTGTCCCGAGGAGGAGATTCTCGGCCGCTTCGAAGACACAGGCGCGCGGATTCTTATAGGGGGCGAGTCCCAGCTCTGGCCTGAGGTGGACACTTACTTCGACATGCAGGAGGAGCGCGACTTCATCGACGAGACGAGCGCGAAGATGGACCCGAGGATCGGCTTGCGTCGCGACGCGACGAAGCCCGAGCCGGGCGAGGACGTCCGCCCGAACAAGTGGGCCAACGGCGGGACGTGGATGGGACGGCGGAACGATCTGTTGGATTATTTCGACGAGATCGAATCTTACCTCACCACCAACAGCCGCGGGCAAGGCGAGGGCGACGGCTTCAAGCGAGCGTGCAAGCCGTACAAGATGAGCGACCAAGAATACCACCAGCGAACTATCGCGGCGGGCTTTTTCGACGACCAGACGTGCCTGAACCGGTACCTTATGGAGTCCGCGGGCGCCAGGGACACGAAGGTGAAGGTTGACATGGACGGTTCACTCCTGCTCAGTGTCGGAGGGACACCCTTGACGGAGTTCAGATCCACCAGGGACGGCGAAGTGTACTGGGAAAAAACTCAAAAGGCTCCCTGCGTGTGGCACTTCAACAATCCGGACAGCAAAAAACTCATGCCAATCATCGCGAAGAAGTTCCCCTCGCACTGGGTGTGAGCGCGACGCTAGCTAGACAGGAAGAAGAGAGGGAGGAGGGAAACGCGAGGTGGGCTCGCCACGAACGACGAATGTATCATAAAATGATGACGCCCCTCTGTCACGGCGTCTCCCCTCGCCCACGTATTGAGCTTACCGTCTCATACGATACTATCTCCAATGCGTCAGCCTTGTAAGCTCTCCGCAGCCATGGAGGCGTCAACTTTCGAACGACTTGTTCCGGTGTCGAGGATTTTGAAGTCAGGGACGTCTCCAAATTATTTCTCCGCCGACGGGGAGGATGTCACCTTCGTCCCCAGCGGATCCCACCTCGAGTGCTTCCACCCCGCCTCTCAACCCCCCACTCGTATCCGCGCTTCGCGCACGCGCTTCTTCTTCCCGCGGCTGGTCGTGTCGGCGCGCGGGATGGCGAGCGCCGATGGCGACGCCGTCCATGCGGCGCGCGTCGCCGATGCCCCACGGGACCGCGACCTGTTGCTTCGCCACGTTCTGCGCCAGGAGTGGGATCGGTGCACGCTCCCCCCCGGGGTGGCCTCGCCAAGCGACCTTAACCTTGACGCGATCGACGTCCCTGACCTCCTAGCCGTCCTCGCTCGTCCGTGTGCCGCCCCGGACCTCCGCGGCGCGGGCGCACGGGCGGAATCCATCGGCGCCCCCGCCTCGGCACCACCGCCGATCGTCGCTTCCGAGGCCGGCGCCAGCGCCCCTCCTGTGGTCACGCTCTCCTCCCTCCTGCACGTGGACACGACGGCGCACGCATCAGTGCGCGCAACGGCCATTACCCCGACGCGGATTAATCCGGGCCCGGACAACGCTTCCGCACGTTCTCTGAGTTTGGTGCGTCCTGCACCCGGCCAGCCTCCGACGCCCGCTGCCGTCGCTGACGTTGCGGGCGTCGGCGCCCCTGTCCCGGACCTCATCCTCCCCTTGATCCGAGGTGGCGCCGCGCTCGCGTCCGACGACGCCATCGCGGCGTGCACGTACGAGATCTTTACCGCGTACCTCGCAACGCGCGGAACAACTCTGAAGGCCGATTCACCCTCCGCTGCTGCCACGAATGCTGCGCTAGCGGAGACAGCGCGGTACTCGCTCGAGATTTCCCCCGCCGCTGCCGCCGCCTCCGCTGCGCTTATCGCGCCGCACGCGCCCAAGATGCGCGCTGCAAATGAGTCGAGTGCATTCGGCGTCCGCCTTCACCTTCGCCTCGCCGCGGAAGCGGCGGGGTGCGGCGTGTCGAGCGACGCTGCGTGTACTGCGTTCGGAGCCTCTCCAACGGCGCGTTTGGCGACGACGCGGCGACACATCGCCGTTCTCGTGGAAGCACTGTGGGCTGTGCACGACCGGGAGAGCAGTGCAGAAGCGGAGCGAGCTCGGGGCGAGCCGGAGGAAGCCGCGTTCCCGGAAGTTGACGAGCCGCACGAGCACGTTGGGGTACCGCACGTGGGCGCGGTGATCGAGGAGACGAACCGCCTTGTGTCCATTCTCTCGGACGACCTGATTGTCGCTGAGGGCGGCCTCGAGGCACTCGCGTCCACGACTGAGGCGGTGGTGGAGATGGTGGAGGGCGCACTGGATGCCGCGGGCGAGCGCGCGTGGCGGTACCCACTCGCGCTCGCCGGCCGCGCGCATGCCGCGCTCTTACGCGGCGCGTTCGATCCGCTGGATGAGGGAGCTCTGGCGGAGGACGCGGACGCGTACTTGGAAGCCGCGGCGGGCGCTGCGGGCGCCGTTGGCGTTGACCTGGTGGCGCACCGCGCAATTCTGGCGTGGTGCCTCGCGACGCGGTACCGAAGCGCCGCGCTGGGCGAGGATGATTTCTTCGCCGCCGCCTTGTCGAGTGAGACGAGCACAAACGATGCGGCGGACGCCGAAGTCGGCGGGGGATCATCCCGGGTAAGGTCCCCCGCGGCGCAACGCGCGGCGGCCTCCGCGGGTGCGCGCGCATTTTCGCGAGCGCTCGAGGCGGAACGAGACGCCGAGAACGAGGCGGACGCGCACGCATTGCTCTACGCCGCTGCGGAACATCTCGCCGACGTCACGTCTCACGAGGGAGACAAAGAAGATGACGTCGACGCGCGCTCGGACTCGCTCGCGCTCGCGCACGCCGCGCTGGGTCCGGTGACATGGTGGGCGGAGGGGTGCCTGGGCGATTTCTTCGCCGACGCGAGCCCGCCCGCGTCGTCGCTGGCGCGATGCTTCGACACGCTTTTCGTGATGGATCCTACGAGACGACGCGTCGCACCACCGCCGAGCCTCACCCCGGCAGCGTTCACGGCCACACTCGCGCTGGCCGCCGCCGCTGCCGGCGCGCGGGCGACGATCGGCGCCCCGACAGGCACGGGCGCGGCGGCGCTCAAGGACTCCGCATCCGCCGCCGCCGGCGCGCTTGCGGCGCGCGCGTGCAAACACTCCGCCGGGGAGGCGTACGCGCGTCTCTCCCGCGCCGCAGTCGTTCTAAAGGTGTCGACCGGCGTTTGTGGCGACCACGGTACTTTCTCAGCTCTGGAGAAAACCTCCGCCGACGCCGTCGCGCGCGTGGCGGAGGGATGCGCGGCGCTCGCGGACGCTTTCGAGGCGCACCTCGCCCCTGCGGTGGTTCGGCACGGCGGCGCCGCCGCCGCAAATGCGTGCCCCGCAGCGATTGCGGAGTACTTCACCGCGGATCTCACCGCGTGGCTCGACGGCATCCCGCCGCTGGACGCAGATGGCATACGCGCCGTTCGTGCGTCAATGGATTTTCAGGCCGCTGTTGCCGCCGCTGTCGCTGGCCGCGACGGTGGGCGCGTGCTCCCCGCACACGCCGAGGAAATGACAAACGACTCCGCAGCCGCTGACATCGCTTGCGTCGGCGCCGGGTACGAACCTTTACGTCTCGGGTCGCTTGTCGCGCCGCTCGTGTTCCGCTGGGTTGCCGATCGCCTCGACGTCCTCCGCGCGACATCGCGTCGGTTGCTCGAGATCGAGACATGGGGGGTGAACGGCATGCGCGCCATCAGAGGGGCTGTCGGTGATGTAGCTTCCACCTCGGCGGTGGAACTTGTGCGCGCGATGTGGGACACGCTGGAGGCGTTTTGGGCGCTCCGCGGCCTCCCCACGCCCGTTGCCGCGCTTCGCGCTCTGACAGAGGGCTTAGACGGCGTCGCGCAATACTATGCAGAGGCGGTGGCGTCAGCGCTCGGCCGCCCCGAGGCATTCGCCCCCGACCTCCCGCGTTTAACGCGCTACAAAGCTGACGTTGTCGAGAAGGCGCGCACCGCACATGAGGCTTCGGAGCGAGCGACTCGAGATTGGGATCGAACGGATCGAACTGGGACCGGAGGCACCATCCGGTCTCCCGGTCTCTCGCCCGGTTTCTCGTCTGGTCTCATGTCCGCGCCTTGGGGTTCCGGCCCCGAGCGGATCGAGACGGCGCGCGACGAGGGGACGTCGACAACGCTCGCGGCGCTGTGTTCCCGGCTCGCATCTATACGGTTTGTGCGCCGTGAGCTTGACGAGATTGAGCGCGAGGTGCCCGCGCGGTACGCGGACATGATGCGCGACGCCGTGGAATCATTCGAAGCCGGCTCTCCGGATGCGGCGTTATTGAGGAGGGGCGAGACGCATGTGGCGTTGGCGGGGCGCGAATCGACCTCCGCGGCGTGGCTGGAGGGTCTCCTGGACGGCGCACGGCAAACGTTGGAGAGCTGCAGTGGGAAAGTGGCGGACCACATCGCGTGTAAAATTGCCTATCGACACCTCCGTGGTGCGTTCGTGGACGGCCTCTACCGCCACGGCGTGGATTCTGGATCGAGCGCTGATGCTGTGACCCGCGGCGGCTTCATCGCCGCGCGGCTAGAGGCGGCGCTGTGCGCGGTCGCCGACGCCCTTCCGCCTTCAGACGGATCTGACGTGGGTGGGGTCGCGCCGAACTCGGCCGCGGCTTGCCCGTCGCGCGAGGCTCGGGACGCGATCGCGTCGGCACTCGCGCGCGCCACATCGCAAGCGTGGATGCGCGTGATGCTGGACGGAGGTCCTACGCGTGTTTTCGCGGAGGGGGACCTTGAGGCACTCGAAGAGGATTTGAATGAAATCCGTGAAACATTTCTCGCCGGGGGGGACGGCGTACCCTCGCACGAGGTGGCGGCGGTGTTTCGGGCACCCGACCGCCTGCTCGTGGTCATGTCACTCGACACTGACACGTTGTGCGGGATGTACTCCGAGGCGCAGGTGCGGGAGGAGGCGGCGGGGGTGAAACCTGACGCGGCGTTAGCCCCGGGCGGGGGCGGAAGCGTCGGCGAATGGGATGAATCGATAGGAGGGTTCGGGGCGAGCACGCTTCTTCGCGTGTTGTGCCATCGCCGGGATCGTGCGGCGAGTAAGTTTTTGAAAACCGCGGCGAGGCTTCCAAAGGGAGATGAGGGGGCGATGATGACTCTCGCGAATGCGGGTTATGCGACAGCATCGAAAGGCTACGCCCACGCGTCCACGTTCTTCGGAGGAGGCGGCGCGAACGCCAGCGGGAAAAAGGGGAAGTGACGCGGCAACGGACATTGCCGAGAACAGTGCTGGTACTTGTACTTGTACCTGTGATAAAAACAACTGGTATCATATGACAGAACATCATATGGAAACGTCGCTGTCTTCGTCGCGCTCGTCTCGTACGCCGTCGCGCGATGGCAGCTGCAGCGGCGAAGGCGCGCGGCCTCGAGGCGTACGCCAAGGGCGATTACGCATCCGCGGCGTATCGCTTCGGCGAGGCCATCTCGGCGTCGACGGACGCCGACCCTGAGAGGCACGTGTACTTCAGCAACAGATGCGCCGCGCGACTGCATCTCGGGGACGTCCAGGGCGCGACTCGGGACGCGGAGCAAACCGTCGAGCTCGCCCCGACGTGGGCGAAAGGGTGGTCTCGCCTCGGTAACTGCCTCTCTCGCGATGCTGCACGCATCTCCGAGGCGACTGCCGCGCTCGAGAAGGCTGTTCGCCTGGGGAACCCAGACGCTAGCACCGCGCTCGAGGATCTCAAGCGACGCGAGACGTCCTCCTCTCGCGCGTCGGCGTCCTCCTCCTCCTCTCCATTTGGCGCGGGCGCGTCTCGGCTCGTCTCCTATCTCACCGCGCGCGCTCAGGGCACATACTTCGTTGCGCGCGCGAGGTACGCCGCCGCCACCGAGGCGCAGCGTTGGCTCGTCAAGGCAGCGCTCTGCATGGTCGCGTACGCCTTTGGGTGCGCCATCTTTGGCGCCCCTGAGCTCCCTTTCGGCCTGGGCAGCACTCACCGAGGCGCGCGCCGGCAGCGAAACGACGGATACTACGGAAGTGACGACGATGGGTATGACCACGGGAGCGGTGATGTGCAGATGATGGGGGGTTTTGTCGGGGGGCTCGGGACGCTCGCATCGATGGGCGCCTTGTACCTCGCGTACAAACAAGGCGCGTCGCCGTACACGCTCATGATGATTGCCAACGCACTCGGGCTTGGCGGTCGTCGCCGCGGGTACGGAGGCATCGGCGGGATGCCTTTCGGGATGGGCGGCGGAATGCCGTTTGGGATGATGGGCGGTCGCCGCGGGTTCGGTCGCGGCGGATTTTTCTGACGACGAGAGAGATGACCGGCAGTCATCGTGGCGTCGCGTTGTACTTGGCGCGCTTTGTCATCAGTCGAACAGGCCCTGAAATACACCCCCGCCGAATCCGTCCCCCGCCGAATCCGTCCCGCGACGACTCCGTCTCCCGAGATCGTTCCCACCGCCACTCCCCTGCCCGTCTTCGCTATCCCCTTCGCGTTCCTTTTTGCATTTCTTCCGCTTCTTCCCCCTTCTTCGTTCCTCACCATCCTCCTCTTTTCCTCCTCTCGCCGCGCGAAGCTTCTCCGCACATTCGGCGCAGCAGCGAAGCTTCACGAGCGCTTCCTTCTGCTCGCCTGCCTCTTCGTACGCGAAGTGCACCTCGTACGACGCGAGTCCTCGAGTCTCGTCGCAACGCTTCTCGCCGCAGATGAACTGGCCTTTGCCGAGGACAACTTCGCGCTCGACGCGCCAGCGTGCGCCGAGCCTGCGCTCGCGCCATCGGCTGAGGTCGGCGACGATGTACTCGCGGAAGAGCTTGTCGTAGTACCGCCGCGCCACGCGGCTCTCCCACGCGCCGAGCGCCGCATCTTCCTCATCGTCACGAAGAAAACGGAAAGTGTCGCGGACCACATGTGCGTCCGTCGTGAGTGGGCGGTGCAGGACGCGCGCGCGCTCACGCGAAGCGTCGGGACCGCGGTGAAACCGGTCGTAGTCTTCCATAAACGATCGATGTCGTGACGCCGGGCTTAGCCTCATCAGCGAACGAACACGCGCGCGGCGCGCGTCCTCGCCGTCGTACTCGGACGCGAACGTGCGGGTCATCGGCCCACCCGCGCAGGCAGGGAACGCGCGCGAAACACGCGACCCCCGCCACTGGAGACGCACTGATTGGGCTGGCGTCCGAAGCTCGGATATTTGACTTTATGCGTTACCTACACTATAACCCAACACGCACGCGGTAAAGATAAATCGTTTGTAATAAAAATTATATGATACCTTCGAAGGTATTAATGCAAATTCTGGATAGCCCGCGGGGCCAGGACAACCGACGAGCATCCCACTGCGTTTGACGGAGAGCGCCGGGACATTTAGACTACGAGTAATAATCGGCCAGATACCTCAACTGGTGACGTCGCCACCGCCACAGAAAAAGATATTGGAAGATGACGCCGACGTCATTCGTTGACACACCTAGTCGCTCCGGCTGTCCTTTCCTTCGCGCGGCGCGTCGCATCGTGTCACTCAGACGGTTTCTTTCCTTCTCCGACTTCCGCATCGCGGTCGCGACTCGTCCCCCTCCTTGGCGCGTCGTCTCTCGAGCCGCCCATCCACCGACGGTTGTACCGTTTGCCCGCCTTATTCGCCGCATCGGCGCGCCGAGGTCGGTCCCGATGGAGGTCCCGACGGTCATCGGCCTCGGCCTGGGTTTCGACGGGACATCGAACTGGATCAACAAAAACGTGGTGGACAAGTACGTGCTCGGTGTGGACGAGTTCAAGCCCGAGGAGTACGGTCTCCTGCGCAAGTTCCTCGTCCTGTGGGTGTTCCTCACCGTGTTCACGTACCTCCTGTATTTCACCTTGTGCCCGCTCGTGTATCACTTTCTATACGCACGACGCGATGAAAACGGAGAGAATGTAGCTGCTTGGAATTACCGCGAGGGCCGGGACCAGGTGCGAAACGAGATCAAGCTCAGCGCGTGGTCCATTGCGGTCATGGCGGGCATGACTGCACCTTTCGAGCTCATGGTGGAGAAGGGGTGGACGAAGATCTACTGGGATGTCCCGGCGAGCGACGATCTCGGTGGGTGGTTCTATTTGCTCGTCGGGAGCCCTCTGCTGTTCCTCGCGTTCAGTGACACGTGCGTGTACTGGATCCATCGCGCGCTGCATCACCGACTGCTGTACGCGCCCATCCACAAGCTCCACCACAAGTACAAGGAGACGACGCCCTTCTCTGCCTACGCGTTCCACCCGCTTGATGGGTGGCTGCAGGGATGCCCGTACCACATGTTCGTCTTCCTCTTCCCAATGCACCACGTGACATACTTCCTCTCCCTCGCCGTCGTCGGGCTGTGGACGATCAACATTCACGACCGAACATCCCTGCGCGTGCCGTTCGTGAACGGCGCTGCACACCACACCGTGCACCACACGGGGTTCAACTACAACTACGGGCAGTACTTTGTCTTTTGGGATCGGATCGGTGGATCGTTCAGGGACCCGTACAAGGTGGCGCCGTATAACGGTCAGAAGCTCAAGGAGAGGGGGCAGATCGCTTCTATTAAGAAAACGCGGTGAGAATCGCGGTGAGAATGGCATCACGCGCAGTAGTTTTTACTCCCCGAGAGGTCCGAAAGAGCGACGGAGGCAGGCAGCGACGACAGAAAGCCTTCACGCGCGTCGTGCAGGCTCGGGGGCAAATGACGGTTAGAGCAAAAAGCACCTTTGCATTCTTTTCGCCAGAGCGGCTTCGATGATTTGTCAAACTCATCATTAATATAGGTACAGAAACGACGGTCTCGCGCTCGTCGCGCCCGCGGCTTTTCCCGACGACGAGACTATTCACGTTTGCGCCTCACCCGAGCGCTCTCCGCATAGTCTTCTACTACCACCGACGTCTCGCCAACCGCGCCTCGCTTCGCCGCTTTTCACCTCGTCGCGCGGTTTCCACTCCGCCCTCCTCGACGATCCTCACAATCCAACGGGACCCGCATCGTCCCGCCCCGACCACACGCCGCGCCCCTCACAGGTACTTCTCGATGGTGCCCGTGAGCGTGGACTTGGGCACGGCCCCGATGACGGTGTCGAGCTTCTGGCCGTCCTTGAAGATCATCACGGTGGGGATAGAGCGGATGCCGTACTCGGTCGCGACGCTGGGGCTCTCGTCGGTGTTGAGCTTCACCTACGAAAAGAAAAATATCGAGGACGAACGAAGGGACGGGAGGGTCAGTGCCGGCGCGAGGCACTCGCGGGCGAGGCGAGATGACTGGGAAAAAAAAAGACACACGGAGTGGGAAAAAAAAACTGACGGACTCTCATTTCCTGACTGGAAGAGATCAGCCCGGGTCAACCGCGTCGCCCCCGTTCGGATCCTATCCGCCCCACTACGGGGGGTTTTTGTTGGCACGCCCGGGCGAGGCGCGAGCGACGCGGCGGTAGCTCGGGCTCGCACGCGGCCCAGGGGTTAACGGGACGCCGCTGATCGCTTGACAAGCCATTGGAGTCGGGAGATGGCGAGGAAACCCGCGGAAAACGTGGGGAGGCGCGGCGCGGGGAGCGGGGGATCGCAGCACGCACCGCCTTGAGCTTTCCTTCGTACTCCTCCGCCAGCTGATCGATCAGAGGCGCGATCATGCGGCACGGACCGCACCAGGGCGCCCAGAAGTCGACAAGAACCGGGACATCGCTCTTGAGCACCTCAGCCTCAAAGGTGGCGTCGGTCACGACGGATGCAGTGCCTGAAACATCGGGGTCGAGGGCGCGTCAGTCGGGTTAGAACCGGAGCACGGGTGAGAAAACCGGCTCGTGCATGCTGACGCGATCGCCCGGGACCTCTGCAAGAAAGCGCGCCTCTTCCGTTCGGGATACGTCCGTCCACGGAGACTGCGAGCGCGCGAGACGCGGAGGGGTGTGAGCACGAGCCTTGGGTACGCACCGTCACCGTTGGTGGCCTCAGCCTTGCACACGAAACCACGACGGGCCGCCGCGCGGGGCTTCGCCGCGCTGATGCGGTTCGTGCGGGAATTGCGCGAGAGGGAAACCTTCGCGCTGAGAGCGGTCACGTTGGCGGTGACGGTAGACATGGTATTGGGCGAGCGGCGAGCGACGGCGGCGTGAGCTGAGCTGATGAGAGCTTAAAGCGAAGGGTGAAGTTGCACGCGAAGGCAATATCCGCGACGATGTGTGGGGCGCGCGAAGCGGAGGAGGCGCTTTCTCGCTGTCGCGCTTCCCTCGGTTTGGCTGGGAGACCTCTGCTGCAGGGCGATCGTCCGAGCTGGCGAATCGCAGCCGCGCGGTTCGCAGATCCCGACCCGGGTATCTCAAGACGATTGACTGGTGCTGGATGAGTCAGATTTTAGTGTAGACTAGTGAAACCGCACAATATGAGATCAAAACACTACCTCCTCTCTTCCCGAGCCAACGTCACAACAGTCGCGTGTTTTCGTTGCTTTTCCGGCAGAAGGCGCGAGGCGCGGTCGCAGCGGAGCCTCCGAAGTTGGAGAACATGACGGGGGAGGGCCCCGTGAAGCGCCAGCGGCAAGAGGTGGCTGTGGTAAACAACCAAGGGAACTCGCTCCCGCGCAAAAAGTTTTACCGCGCGCGCGCGCACTGTAACCCGCTGAGCGACTCGCAGTTCCCAGTGTGCGTCATCACGACCACGCTCCGCTTTTCGGCCGCCGCCGCCGCAGCCCACACCGCTCGCGCCCAAGCCTCTGCCGCAGCGCACGGAGGCTCGATGTCGTCGATGCGTCGCCTGCGACCATCACCCGTCATTCCTTCGCCTCCCTCGCGATGTTTCTCACCATCACGCCGCGCCTTTGTCACCCGTCCCTTCTCATCGCGCGCAGGCCTCTGCGTCCCGACGCGTACGACTGGGAGTCGCACTACCCGGAGGCGTTCGCCAAGGCCGAGGCAGCGAACGAGCCGAAACCACTCGTTCGAATCGCGGACATCGGATGCGGTTTCGGCGGTCTCCTCGTGCGGCTTTCCCCATTGTTTCCCGACCGCCTCGCCGTAGGTGCGTGCCGACCTTTCCGTTACTGGCGCCCGCCCGGATCTGAATCCCGTAGAGTGCTGTCTTGCAGCGGCGATGAATCGACACCTCTCTCGCACTCACTCACCGTTCGAAATAACGCCTTAGGCATGGAAATCAGAGACAAGGTGAGTCAGTACGTGAAGGAACGGTGCGTCGCGCTCCGTCGCGAGCATCCGGGGCGGTACGAGAACATCAGCTGCATTCGTACCAATTCGATGAAGTACCTGCCCAACTTTTTCGACAAGGGCCAACTCGAGAAGCTCTTCTTCCTGTTCCCCGATCCCCACTTCAAGACGTCGAACCATCGGAGGCGAATCATCCAGCAGAGTCTTCTGGCTGAGTACGCCTACACTCTCGCTGTTGGAGGCGTGATGTACACCATTACAGACGTGGAAGAACTCGGGACGTGGATGGCCGAGAGGATCGGAGCACACCCATGCTTCGAGCGGTTGACAAAGGAGGAACTCGCAGCCGACCCGGTTATCCCGCTGCTTTTCACGGGGACGGAGGAGGGGCAGAAGGTGGAGCGGAACGAGGGGAGCACGTTTTTGAACGTGTTCAGAAGAATCGAGGGGCCGAAGTAATACTCTCATAGTCAGCCCCCGTGGCCGAGAGACCATAGTTGCGCGATATTTTCATAAATGTTGATGAAATGTCGAATGCTGAAGGCGTTCAACTTCGCCGTGCGACTAACCCCATCCCCCCCCCCCGCGCGCATCGTCTCTTCGATTTATACTCGTCCTCCCGGCCTCACCATTGTTGCGCATTCTCGGGCGGTCACTTGGCGGTTGCCGCTGCCTTAATGGACTGGTCGTGGCTCAACTTGCGGTAGAGCTGGTACAGCCCCGTCGCGGCCATGACCATGTTCACGCTCATCAGGTTGTAGTTCTTCGGGGTGATGTCCAGGCTGTACTTCATCCAGATGAGCCCCGTGGTCGCCACCGCCGCTTGTTGTGGAACGGAGAGGAGCTCAGGCGGGCGCGAGAAGTCTTTAATGTTCGCCGCGGTGATCCCCCACTTCATCGTCGGCGCCCAGAAGAAGATGGTTTTGGGGCCCGCGGGGTGGTTCCAAAACGCCGCCGCGGACTGCATGAGACCGGCCATGGCACGGGTGGGAAGCGGACCGCGGCGCCGCGCGGAAGACGGGGCGGGGACCGCGCCGAGGTGCTCGCTCTCCGGTCGCGCACACAGGTGGGGATCTGGGGCGATTACGATTACGTCAGATCCTGATGAGACCTACCTTCGTGACTTATTTATTACCAGGTACACATACCGTAGGTCTCTTTCGTCTAGCTACAGGAATAGCTAGGATAAATTAGACTACACTACCTTCGAAGGTACAGAATAGACTAGTCTAGTCTATCTATACTTTAGAATGGATATGGTCTCTTCTATCTATCGGATACGTAGATGGCGAGCGAACGAATGCCCGCCATGTCCTTTCATATTCGCAATGAAGGCGATCTACCCATGCAGTCGTTCCCGCGCCTTCGGCGCGAGGATACGCGCGGTGATGGCGGCGATTTCTCGCGCAGGGGCGCGACGAATGTCGCGGACGTCCCTTCAGTCGCAGCTGCGGCGCCCGCGCGCCTCGTTCGACGCGCGCGCGCCGCCCTTCCGCGCGCATCTCCCGAAGAGACAGTCGCTCGCGCGCGCGCGCCGCCCTCCCTTCTCCGCGTCCGCGTCCGCCGAGCGCCCCGCTCAGGATCTCCTCGGGAAGACCGTCGTCGTCGTCGGTCTCGGGTACGTCCCGACCTCGGTCTCGCGCGCCTTCAAGCGTGTTCGCCGCGCGCGCGCGGGCCTCCTCTCCACTCTCCCGACGGTCGCCAACCCGCCAACCCCGTGAATAGGTCCTGTAACAACGTGCGTCACCTCCACCCCCTCACCGTCCCGCCCCTCACGCCACATCCCCCCATAACTCCGGTCTCCATGCCCTCGCGTAGGGCCTCTGGTCGCGCCGCCGCGTCCCTTGCTTCGGCACGCGGCGCGAGCGTGATCGGCCTCGACGCGAACCCAAACGCGGCACCGCTCGCGGCAGATACCCGCTTCGCTTCCACCCCCGGCGCAACGCTCCGAACGATCCTCGGACCGCACCCTAACGCTGCGTTCACGACCGCCGACGTCGTCGTCCTTAGCCCCGGTGTCCTTCTGTCGTCGCCACAGATCCGCGAGCTCCTGCGCGAGGACAGTGAACGAAAAAAACCGGAAGTACTCTCCGAGCTCGCGTTCGCGTCCACGGGCCTCCCCTCGTCGCTTCCCGTGTGCGCTGTCACCGGCACAAACGGCAAATCCACCGTGTGCGTCTTCCTTGGGACTTTCCTCGAGCAGTGCGGCGCGACGCCGTTCGTAGGAGGGAACCTCGGCACGCCGCTCAGCGAACTCGCCCTCGCGTTCGTGACACGCGGCGATGACGCGAGCGACGGAACGGCATCCCCCCTCCCGGATGTCGCCGTGGTGGAGTGCAGCAGTTACCAGCTGGAGCACCCTGGGATCTCGTCGCTTCGGTTTGACGTTGCGTGTGCGCTCAACCTCACCCCCGACCACTTGGAGCGCCACGGGAACTTGGATGCGTACGCTGCGGCGAAGGCAAGGATATTCACCGCGCTTCGATCCTGCTCTGGACGCGACCATCCACCCGTCGCGGCGTTTCCTGTCGCGCCTCGATACGATCGACTTCGCGGCGCGGGTGGCGCCCCGGATGACGACGCGGCGACGCGTCTTGATCTCGCCGTTCGAGCAGCGCTCCCAGGCGACGCGCTCGAGGTCAGTCTCGGCGCGCTTCCCGGCGTGACGTGCGACGCGGTGAACAAACGCGCGACCCTCCGCCTCCCCTTCGGCGACGGAGCGGGGCGAGACGAGATTATGGACCTCTCCGCGCTGCCCGCGTCGTGCGTCGGTACGCACAACGTCTGCAACGCCGCACACGCCGCCGCGCTCGCGCGCCTCGTCGACCCAGAGCGGTGCACGATTCCTGCGCTCGAACGCGCCGCGGGGAGACTCGAGCCGCCGCCGCATCGCATGACGGCAGTAGCGACGCCGTTGGGGATCGATCCCGCGAATGTGCGGTGGATTGATGATAGCAAAGCGACGAACGTTGAGGCCGCCGCCGTGGGCCTGGACGGCCTGTTCGCTGACGGCACTCGCGCAGTCGTGCTGCTCGGCGGCGTCGCGAAGGAGGGCGTCGGCGCCGGCGGGCTCGGGCTGGGCTTCGAGCGGCTTGCGAGCGCACTCGCGAAGCACCACGGATTCGTGTGTTTCGGCGCGTCTGGGCGTGAGATTGCGCGCGAGCTTCGCGACGCCGGCTTGGAGCCGGCAGCGATCTGCGACACGATGGAGGAGGCGGCGGAGACGGCGCACGGCATCGCCAGCGGGGTAGCGGAGGCTGCGGGGCGAGTCGTCGTCCTCTCCCCGGCTTGCGCGTCGTTCGATGAATTTCGGAATTATCGGCACCGCGGAGAAGCGTTCGCGGCGCTCGCCAGGAAAGATCGACGATCGCGATAGAAGAAGGGAGAGGGAGAGGAGTGGGGGGTAGGCGGGGGAGGGGGGAAACGAAGTTAAAAAGAAAAAACGAAGGAAACCCACAACCCGAAACCCGAAACGAAGCCTCGATGGTCTTGGATTTGGCGCCCATTTTTTGCTCTCGACCAATCAGAACGTCACAACTCGGACGGCGGTGAAAAAAAGGGAGAATCGAAAGCGATCCGCGCCTTGTCATGCGAAGGGGCGGCGGTCGAGCCGGGCCGCGCGTTCAGACTAAAAGCTCATGCAACCTTCCGTAGCGCGCGCGCGCGCGCGCGAATATTATCTTCGCCGCGTCAGTCGCTGGGGTCCACTCTGTGACGCACGCCAGGGCACGCGACGACGGTACGCATTCGCTCGCGGCGTCCGCTGATTCTCTAGATCTGCCCCCTTGCCGCGCACATACCGCGGCTGGACCGCGCGGGCGTCCGGCTTGAGGCGCCGCCGCGTTCGCGATCTCGCGGAGGCACCGCCGCGCCACATCGTCGCCCGCGAAGAGTCGCACCACGCGTCCGCAACCTTCTGCGCCACGCGCCGTCTGAGCGAACCGGGACGTTCGGGCGCCGCGAGTGCTGAGGAGAAGATTCCGACGCGATGAAAGTCGTCACGCTCTTCACGGGCATAGGCGGCCTCGATCTCGGGTATGCGCGCGCTCGTCCCGCGGTTGACCGTCCCCCCCGTTTCCTTCTTCGAACTCGAACGCGAACACCCTTTGGGTGTCCGACTGCGCGAGCGCCCTCTCGCGCGCGCATGCGCGACGCTGACCCTCGCACCGCCCCCGATCGCTACCGTCCCCAGACTCGAGCAAGCTGGCCACGAGATCATCATGCAGGTCGAGGGCGACGAGCGGTGCGCTGCGGTCCTCCGCGAGCAGTTCCCTCGCGCGCGTCTCGACCGCCATCTTCCCAGTCTCCTCGAGCTTCCCGCCGAAACGGAGGTGCTCGCGGCGACGCTGCCTTGGCCTGAGGAGGGCGACGAGGACGCGAAGGAACGCTCGGGGGTGGAGGAGTCTTGGCGTCCGGCCTCGCGCGCCGCCGCTCTTGAGGAACATGAGCACTTCTTCCGCCTCCTCGCGACGAGGCCCGTGGCGTGGGTCCTCGTCGAGCTCCCCGTCTCCTTGTTGCGTTGGGCCACCGCCGCGGTTCCTGGTGCGCGCGGCCGAGCGATCTTTTTCTCCCTCCTTCCCCGCGAGCCACGACACGTGCCTCTCTCGACGTCTCTCAGCGCGACCGCGACGCGCGTTTGCGAATTATTCGCCACCGCTACGATGCCGTTCATCCCGCCGCGATGCCTCACCTTCGTCCTGCCCCCCTCGCGACCACTCCCCTGACCCACCTCCCCACGCGCTCGATCGCGACCCCTCCTTATCCTCAGCGCGACCACCGCCGATCGCGAACGTCGTCAAGAGACTCGAAACGCTCGGATACCGCTGGGCGTATCGCGTCGTGAACCTCCCAGGTGCGTCTCCGCGAGACGGGAACGACCGCATCGGATATCGCATCGGACATCGTGCCTTCTAATCATCCCGACAAGAGCTGCTCGCTCTCGCGCGCTCGCCCGGCCGGGATGATATGACCCCCTACGAGCACGCACGACCGACCGGCGCACAACCTCCAACAAAAAAAGAAAGAAAAGAGAACACCGTCGCCGCCGCCCCGCCAAACCTCACTGACCGATCTTCGCTTCTTTGCTCGTTTCCATCGGTGCTTTCTATCACCAGGTTTCGGTATTCCGCTCAAGCGTCGCCGCGTGTTCGTCGTCGCAAGCCTCCACGGCGATCCGAGGGACGTGCTCTTATCTCAGAACGCGCGGTGCGGGGGAGCATGCGCGCGCGCGTCGTCGCAGTGCTATGAGTGCTTCCACTGTGATCCGACAGGCCCGGACCCGACTTCCACCGTGGCAAGCGTTGACTTCACCGAGAAGCGCCGCCCGCCGACGCTTCACGAGGTGGAGTCCTTGAACGCGCGGAACGCGCGACGCGTCTGCTTCGTGCGCGAGGAGGAGGTGCACGCCGCCTCAGGCGACGACGCGAGGCGTGCCGCCGGCATCCTTGCCGTCGGTGACGCTGAGCGACTCATGGGCTTCCCCGAGGGGTGGACCGAGGCATGCGTCGCCGCGAGCCGACAGTCCACCTCCCCCGCGCGCGAAAACGTTGAGCGCGCATCACGCGACAAAGAAGACGTGGACGCCGACGCAAAGGATTCCGAAGTCACCGCCACAAACGACGCGAGCCCCTCTGGGCGGTATCCCCCGACAAAGGACTCAGCCGGGGTCGGTCGTCTGCCGACCGCGGGTCCGCCCGGCGAGAACCCAGAGGCGTTCGATGCTGAACCCTCTAACAACGCGAGAGCCGCGCGCGAGGGTCTCGGTACGCGCACACCCACGGGGATGCGCGAGGAGGCGCACGCAGAGGGGAAGCGCGCACGAAGGGAACGCTCTGCACCCGCGCGAGAGTCGGGGGCGAGGGATGCGGAGCCCGACGTTGGTCGGTCCGATGAGGAGAGCGACGAGGGCGCGGACGAGCTGGGGATCACCCCCGAAGAGGTTTGCGACATCGTTCGCGTGTTACTCGTCGCATCGGCGACGGCGACGCCTCAGTCACGGTGGATCGGGGAGCGCCTGGCGGATCCATACGGTGCCAAGTTTCAGCGCCAGCGCCTCGGTGTCGCGTTTGACAAAGAAGTACTCGGGGGGCTGGACGACCCAGAAGGAAGGGCGTGGCCCGAGGCGGCGTGGAACGTGCACCCGCGAGGGTCAGTGCGCCCGACCGGGAAAGTGACGTCGGAGGGTTGGCAGGGACGTCATGCCCTTCGCGATTGCTCTGACTCCCCTACACACCTTCCCTTCACTCCGCTTGGGGAGTTTTTGACGCATCCTGGCGCGATCCCCTCTGCCGAGGCTGCAGCGGGATACGTCATCCAACTCCAGATCGCACACACGGATATCCCAGGCTTCGTCATGGATGCGTTGGATCCGCACGGGGAGGCATCCGCGGGAACCACCGCGAGATGGGGTGGGGAGAAGCCGCACGCCACGGAGCTCATACCGCTGGAGGATCTTGCCGATCTCGCCTCCGCTGAGCCATCTATCGCGCCCGCCGAAGTGGCGAAGGTGATGCCCCGAGCAGAAGACATCCCCGACCCCGCAGAGGAGCGCGGATCCAACGATGGGAGCAATGTTGGGGAAGGATCTGTGGGCGAAACGAATGCCGACGGCGACCCTGCGGGCAAGAAGACTCTTCCTGGCGAGCCTGAGACTGCGGCAGAGAAGGACGAAGCCACAGCGGCTGCTGCGGGCCTTGAGGAGCAGGAATCCGGCGCCGAGGATGAGGATAACGCAGACGATCCTCTCATGGTCGGCACGCCCGTGTGGGCGCCCTGGAAGTTAGGCAAGGGCATCGAACACGTGCTCTGGCCGGGTATTGCCCTGCACCGTGAGAAACACAAGGGCGTTGTACCCGAATCGGCGATGAAGCTTAAGGTGAAGGGTGCCACCTCGGAGTCGCATCGGTTGGTCATCTTCTTCGGCGACCGCACATATCAGTGGCTCAACAGCTCCGCCTTGCACGACTATAGACCGGACAAGGAGACGTTCGACAAGCGCATGTCGCAGAGCGTGAAGCGCTACTCGGCGACGTTTCAACGCGCGTGTGAAGAGGCGCGGGTTTGGACGCGCACCTGGCGCCGCCTTCGCGCCGCCGAGGAGATGCGCAAGCGCAAGCGCCGAGAAGCGCGAAAGGGCGCGCGGGAACAACAGCAGACAGCCGCCGTGAATGCCGCCGCCGCCACCGCCGCCCCGAACGGTATCGTCGCAGGACTCGAGACTGCTGCGGATGAAAAGGCGGTGTGCACGCCTGACGTCAAGGCGGAGCAGCGCACGAGTCCGTCCGAGACGGCTCCGGGTCGCTCGTCAGGGTCAGGCGCAGAGCTTCCGCAGCTGCCGCGTGAGACGTACGCGCGGCGCGAGTCCTCCCCACTCTCCGGCTCTCCCGGTGTCTTTGGCATCGTCGACTTCGGACCCGGCGGGTACAACGGCTCGCTCGCGTCATCCGCTGATCCCGAACCGTGCGGCGCGTGTAGGGTGTGCAAGGCGCGTACGCCGCAGGCGATGCGCGCCGCCGCCGTCGCGGCGGCACGGGGGGAGTCCACGCCGGATCCCCCGGTGCGGCGACACGTCAAGTGCCCTCAAGTCGCCGCCGTGCGATGCGCGCGAAAAGGACACACCGGCGCACTTCTCGCGCTTCGAAGAGGAGGGGCGGTGGGAGAACGCGTGCGCGTGCTCTGGGATAACGACGACCGATTCTACCGAGGGCGCGTCGCCCGGTTCGACCCGGATGCCTTCGCACACGATGTCGAGTACGACGATGGGCAGCTCGCGATCGGCCTCCGCCTGTGGAACGAGTCGGTGCAGACAGTTGACCCGGCATCAGACCCGCGACCCAGCCTCATAACTGCGGCGAGGTACCTCGGACGGGACTTGAGGGCGACTGCCGTAGGGGTGGCGAACGACACCGACCCGGGGAGGTTGGGCGCCGGCGCAAAGCGCAAGGGAGGATTCGAGATGGAGGATCGGGGCGGTTCAGACGACACCGCAGGACCGGGTCCAAAAAAGCGCAAATCTGCGGTTGCCGGTGCGGCCGAGGCCGTCGCCGCGTACGGCGACGCCGGTTTGGTCGCCGCGGGGGCGCAGCGGTGCGAGGCATGCGCGCGATCACACAAGGGCATCGCGTATTGCGTCGCGCGCGGACATCCCATAGGCCCCACCAACGGTGCGGAGCATCGCAGCGGCGGCGACGGGAAGGGTGGCGTGCACTCGACTGGAAAATCTTTCCTGGGTGGCTTGGACAGAAACGGCAAATCCGAGCTTCGCGCGGACGGCGCGCCGCGCGTCGTTGCCAAGCGAGGCGGAAATGGAAAGTTTGTCGTGTCGGAGGGCGTTGGCGCGGCGCTGGCAGCGGCCGGGCTTGAGGTTCCTGAGCGTTGCGAGCTGTGCATTCGCCGCAAGAAGGGACTCTCACACTGCCTGAAGAAGGGACACATCGACGCTGGCCCGGAGGCGAACGCCGTCCTCGCGCGGTCGGGCATCTGGAAAACCGGAAGCAAGCCCGGTGGGTCCCGGGGACAGGAAAAGCCGCCCCCGAAGCAGGGAGGGGTGAAGCCACCCCCAAAGCAGACGAGGAAAATCGAAAAGCTCGACGCTGGGAAGACACCGGGCCCACGGGAGCTCCTCGCGGACAGTGCTGGGGCAGTCCCAAATCTTGCCGCCATCACCGCCGCCGCCGCTGGGATGGTGCCCCCACCACCACCTCCGGGTATGTCCCCGGCGGATGCGGCAGCAGCGCAGGCGGCGGCCGCGGCGGCGATGGCGGCGGCGATGATGGGTATGGGGGCGATACCTGTTCCCATGATGTCTCTTGCACCACCCAAGTGAGGAAAAGGAAATACCTTCGAAGGTATAAATACATAAGAGAAAAGCAAGCAAGGTTAGGAGTTGTAAAGTGTATGCGTACCTGCTAGACCGGAACATCAACGAACGAAGATGAGATATTATGCATACTTTCGTATTATTATTATGTTGATTTAATGCCGTAATAGTCTACTGACTACTATTAATATCATACCACCTACGAGCCATAGTGGTGAGAAAAATCAAGGACTCAACCTTCTCGCGCGTCTCTCGCGCGCACATGAAGAGGCGCAACCGCGCACCAGCGCTCGCCGCGCGTGCGATGGCGAGCGGCATGGCGAGTTGGCACACACGGCTCCGTGATACCATTCGCGCGCAGCTCTCTCTCTTCTCCATCACGCAGACGCGCGACCCCATCCCGCTGTCGAATGAGCGGCTTGGCGCCTTGTATTATGTGGGAGCTCTCGCGTGTTTGGCGTTCGCGCTTGCGGACCCCTCGTGCGAGGAGGTGACATCGTATCGCACCGACTATCCGATCTCGAAGTGCGAGCAGATGCTCTCAACGTTCTCGTGTCACACCGCAGACTACGACGAGGACGCCGGGCTCGGTCACAGCAAGGCGTTTAACGCTCGGAACTGTCTCGGAGGCGTCGCCGAACTCCTGCCCATCGTCGGCTTCCACCCTCCCTCGTCTTGCCGCGACATCATGGAGGCAACTTTCGCGTGCCAAACCGCGGACTACAACGAATCAAACGGCCTCGGCCTGAGCCGTACGTTCACCTCCGCCGACTGCCCCTCTGGCGACGACGCCGTCGCCGTCGTCCCTGTCTTCGACGCAAACGTTCCAGCGGCGGATTGTCGCACCATCGTCGAGCCCGAGTTCACATGCGTGACGGCGGATCGCGACGTCACCGTCTTTCCGGCTCGCGGCGGCGCGAAAAATTTCACTTCTGCCGACTGCCCACACGATGGCATCGGGACGGCGGCGGTGTTCGCGGCGCACGACGCGCGAGTATGCGGCGACCTCCTCGAGGACATCGTGACGTGTGCGGCAACGCGGTGTTCACACGTCGTCTTGGGCGTCGCAGACGATGACGGCGGCGGCGTTGACCTGGCGTATGGCGGCACAGTTGGTACCGCATCGCCGCACGACACGTGCGAGGAATGTTTGCGGTATTTTCAGGCCATCGGCGGGCATGCCTCCAACCGGAGGCGCCTGCGCGGGTGCCGCGAGAACTTCGGTCAGTGTTGCGGGCTCGAGCCCTCGTTTTGGGCGCCGTTTCACGCCGAGGGAGACACGCTAGACGGCGACGCGTGGGACTCGACATACAACGGCGTGGAATTCTGCCCGATCGGATCGAACGCGCTTCGCGGGACGCGATGCGTCGCGGCGGACTCTACGGCTTGTGAGTGCCCTGACCCGGAGTTCCTCACGGGGAAAGCGGTTGACAGGATGTCTTGCGGCGACGTCATTGGCGTTGCCGATGTCGCGTCGTGCGCGTCGGCATGTGGGGAGACATTTGACGCGACAACGGAATATTGGGGGGCGCTGTCGTTTCGCAAGGATCAAATCGTCGGGGCCCAGTTCGGAGCGCCGAGGCTGGAATACGCGTACACGACGTGCGAAGGGACGCACCCGAACGCGAACGTGACGTTCGCGACGTGCGCAGGGACGCGCGCTGTGCCAGTGGTTTTCGATCAGTGCAAGGGGACAATCGAGATGCCCGTGGCGTACGAATTTTGCGACGGATTTGTAACCGTCTGCCCTTCCACCCCCGTTTCCGTGCGGCTGAGTCAGGCAATGGCGTACGCGACGACATGGATGAGTTTGCTCTCGGCTGTGTACGCGTTCCTTGGCCAGAGAGTGCTCGACGAAGAGGAAGCGGAGAACGCGCGACGACGACAAGGGGGAGGGAATGAGAGCGGAGAAGAGGAGGACTTTGAGCTCTTCGGAAAGGGGAAACCACGCGGGGCGGTGGACGAGGAGACGGGAGCTTTCGACGCGGATCTGGGAGGAGTACTGCCGGTCGTTCCGTCAGTCCTTGAGAGTGAAGGAGAGCTCCCTCAACTGCCGAGGCTTCCGCCAATGAACCCGAGGTAGACTACTGGTACTTGTAGGAATCAAATCGAAACACAATTTATTTACTTACAAACCAAGTCGAGGGCGGGCAGAGGATCAATCGATCTTACGAGCTCCGCGCATCTCGCCCTTCGCCTCTCGCTGGTCATCGTAATGATACAATGGTACAGTGCACGGTTAAACGCGCGTCGTCCTCGGACACAGCGCACCGTCTCCCTCCACTCGTGCCTTCAAGGGATGATCTCGCCGTCCTGCTGATCCTCCTCCTCCTCCTCCTCCTCTGCCGCCACGGGGGCGGCAGCGACAGCTTCGACGAGTTCTAGCTCCTCTTCCTCTTCCAAGCTTTCTTCTTCCGTCTTTTTGTCCACGGAAAGGCATTCGCTCTCGTCGTCCATGAACAGGCATTCCTCGGAGAGGTTCACTGTGGCGAAGAGCTGGTCGCGCAGGTGCTCCAGATTTTGTTCCTCGATGATTTTTGACACACTCTCGGGCATGAATGCAGTCTGCCAGCTCTCGAAGAGAGCCTGGCGCTGGGCCAAGATACGCTGGCCGTAGTCGGGCCGAGCCGCGAATAAGGCCTTGATAAACCTCTGGCTGTCGTTGGGGTTGTTCTCCGATGCGAACGTGTACAGCCATCTGCGACGGTGGGTGGGAGTGTAGACGACCCCGTCAGATACGTTTTTCGCGCGAAAAGCGACGTTTCGTCCGACGCAGGGGGCGCGGGTTTTGGCGGTTGGATCGGCCGTCGGGCACGCACTTGTACTCTTCCTTGTTCGGGCTCACGTCGGTCTGCTGGATCTGCGCCAGCGTCTCCTTGAGCGCGCGAAACGTGAAATAACTCACGAGCACCTTGTCGACGTCCGCGAACGACTGCGCGCGCGGGGTTGGCGTGGAAGGGATGTCAGCGCGTCCTCAACATTAAAGGAAAAAAGTCGAACGATTCAAAAAGCGCGGAAGAGGGAGGGAGACTCACGTCGCCGTACTGCGAACCCATGCCACTGGCCCGCACGACGAGCGAGCGCACTCGGGGTGCAGTCTGCGCGTGGAGCGCGGTGACGGGAAGCCTCGCGCCGCCGGCAAAGGACGAGCGCGAGGAGGTGAGGCACGGCGCCCTCGCCAACCTGGCCGACGAGGCGGATGTCGGCGTGGCGGCTTTGGTCTTCTCCACGGACGGGCGGGGCTCAGTTCGACGCGCCGCGAGGGCGCGAGCGCCAGCGAAACCGATGGAAATCGCGTGAATATGCATTGCGATCACGGGGTGGTGCGGCGCGCAGAGTTCGCGTTGGCGCGGCTCAGTGTGCAAGCACGGCACCCCGCGGCACCTTGGCAGGGCCGAAACACCAATTTGCCAAAAGCGCGCGAAACGTCGGCAAACTGTGGTGAACAATGCCTCAGGCGTCCGAGGTGTCATTAGATTTTTGTGACGCTTTTCGTACTTAGTACGCCTGCCGCGGTGTTCGAATTGCAGTTCAGGTTACGACTGGGCAAATAGTCAGGCCGATTTTTCTCAAATTTGCGAGGTAAGGACAAGAATCTACTTTCGTACGAAGGTGTGTACAATAGTCTACTAGGCTAGCTAGACTATCTATTCATCATAATATCATAATATCATAATATTCGTACTAAATAGACTAGTCTACCTCCGTACTTTATTTGTAATCAGGATACTTGTAAGAACCTCTCCGCGAGAGGTGCCATGAGCGATTTCGAGGGGCGACTCGAGTACGGCGTGCGTACGCGAAGAAGGCCGACTGTCGACTGCGGTTGCTTCTTTTGACTGGTCAAGTCCGTCTTGAGCGCTCGACGTGAGCACAGGCGCCTTCACCCGCGAGCTGAGTCGCGCGTGGGCACCGCGGGTCGTAATCATCTTCGTAATGCCGCGTCGACGTCGGCACGGGTCGGCCGTCGCCATGCGCTTGCTCCCTTTCCTTGTGCACGAGGCGCGACTTTCTCTTTCTCTTCATCGCTTGGCCTCGAGCGACGGCGCCTCAGCCGCGTCGCCCGGCGCCTCGGCCACGGATTTGTTCACCTCCCTGGGGACCATCGCTGTGTCGCGTTCGGGCATCCTCTGCACGTTCTTCTTCACTGGACCCTCGCCGAGCTTGGTCACGGTGAGGTACGCGCCGCCGAGGGTCGCCGCTGCGACGAGGATGCCAACGAGTGTGCCGACACCGAAGGAAGGGCCTTCCACCACCTCGAAGTCGTCGCCGCGAACCGCCTGTTCAGTGACTCCACCGACGCGCTCCGGGGGTGGGCGACGGTACCGGCCCTCCGTCAGAGTCTTGGACGCCGGGCGAGCGCCGTAGGACTCTGGCGCGGTCTCCTTGCGCCCGTCTGGGAGGTTGGAGACGAGCTTGCCCAGCATGCCCGCACCGTCGCCGGGCTCGCTGGAGCGGTAGGCGGAGCTGTCCTGGGCCTCGTCGTCAGATGCGGCGCGGATCACTGGCGCGCGATGACCTCGAGTCAGGGTTCGGCGAGAAGCGACGCTGGCCTGATGTTTGGTCGCGGTGGAGTGGGTCAGGGGTCTCGGAAGAGGGGGCGTGGGGACCTGGGGAGGCGCTATCCAACCGACGCGTGGGTTCGTGTCACGGAGAAAGGGGCAGGGCGGGACGCGGAACTCACCCTAACGCGGCGGGGCACGAACACGCCGGCGGAAGCGGAGACGGCGAAGTTCATGGTGTCTGCGTCTCTCGGAGCAGATAGGACCGCGCGTCGGAGGTGTGCCCTTCCAGGGGAGGAAAGGATGTACGGGACTGGACTGAGATATCAGTGATTGGCTGTCGCATGGTGGTGACGTGGAACTCTCAGTGGATTCGTCTATCGTACAGGACGTAAAACTTCTTAGACTATCTATTGTACACCACGACAGTGAGGACTTGGCGCTCGATGACGTTTGCGTCTTTGTGCGCGCGATACTCGACGCCAAAGGCGCTTCGCGCGTATCGCGAGCGCCGACGCGGGTTTTCAACCGCAGTCGCGAAACCACCGCAACCGTCGGAGTGGGGGCGAGATGCGCGCGGCGACGCTCGCGTCGACCGCTACGGCTACGCTCGTCGCCCCCCGCGTCGGCGGCAAAGCGGGGATCTCCCATCTCGGGACGTTCGACGCGGCGCAGGCGCCTCGGCGGCGTGATGTCGTGCTCGCCCCCCACGCCGCTGGTGCCGCGCCTGGCTCTCGCGGTTCTGCTGGCGCGCCGCGTTCTTTCTCTCGACGCGTCTCGAGTCGCCTAGTAGTCGCACGCCTCAACGCACTGAGCGAGCCTCCCGCCGGGAGCGAGGTGGAGACCAAGGCGGAGCGTTTCCTTCGCGAGGAGCTAGAGCACCAGGGCGTGGACGTCGACGCCCTCGAAGCACCCGAGACCGCGGAGGAGGTCGTCGCAACTCTAGAGGACGAGGTATCGCGCCTTTCCGAGCGCAAGGCCGCGCTCAGTGCGGATCTCGACGCCGCGTACCGCGACGCCTTCGCTGATCTCGAGGCTGAGACAGACGCTGGGGAGAGGATCTCGCTTCCGAGCATTGATGAGGCCTCCTTCCGCGCCCTTGCGACGGAGAACCCTGAGGCGAGCGCGGCCCTCATTCGCGCGGCGCAGGAGGGTGACCAAGCTCGTTGGCTCGCGTTCCAGCGCCAGGCGCACAGGTCGAAACTCCAGCGCGACAGGGTCTCGACAGAACTCGCCGCTGCCATCGCGGAGCTTGCGACGGCACGCCGAGGGGGCGGTACTGCGAAAGCCGCTGAAGCCGCACGTCAGGCCGCGCGCGAGGCCGCGGAGAGGGCCGCGGCGACGCGTTCGGCCGACGGCGTCGAGTTACTTGGGGGGGGGAGTGCCTCGGATGTGGCCACGCGCAGAATCGTGCTCATCTCTGGGTTTGAATCCTTCAACGTCAAGCTGTACCGCAGGGCGGCGAAGGATCTAGCGCGGCGATGCCCTGGGATTGAGCTTATCGTCTTCAGCGATCGCGACATCGAGGCTGACCGTGAGGCTGTGGAGTCCGCGCTCGACGGTGCGGACGTGTTCTTTGGCTCCCTGCTCTTTGACTTCGATCAGGTACAGTGGTTACGAACCAAAGTCGAGCAGATCCCGACGCGGTTTGTGTTCGAGTCAGCTCTCGAGCTAATGTCGACAACGTCCGTGGGATCCTTCGAGATGAAGCCCGCGCCGGATGGTCAGAAAGCCGGCCCGCCACCAGCGGTGAAGGCAATTCTCAGCAAGTTTGGCAGCGGCAAGGAGGAAGATAAGCTCGTGGGCTATCTCAGCTTCCTCAAGATTGGCCCTGCGTTGTTGCGCTTCGTCCCGGGCAGGAAGGCAAAGGACCTGCGCAACTGGCTGACAGTATATGGGTACTGGAACCAGGGCGGCCGTGAAAACGTCGAAGAGGCGTTCGCGTACGTTGCCCGTGAGTACCTCGGCGAATATATTCGAGAAACCCCCGGGAGAGGTGCAGAGTCCCTCGGCGACGCTCTCGGGGCGCTTGTGGGTGCTTCGAAGCCTCCTCGGGAGACGCCGGCGCTTGGATTCTACCACCCCGAGATCGAAGCGCGCGGCGGGAAGTGGCCCACCTCCGCGGAGGCTTACCTGGACTGGTTCGAGCGCGAGCGCGACTCGCCCCCGCTCCCAGCGGACGCCCCTACCGTTGCAGTTCTGCTTTACCGCAAACACGTCATCACCCAGCAGCCATACCTCGCGGACCTCGTGCGCGCGATGGAGGAGTCTGGGTTGAGGCCCGTGCCAATTTTCATCAACGGCGTCGAGGCGCACACGATCGTCCGCGACCTGCTCACGACTGATCACGAGCGCGAGCAGCGCGCGATGGGCCACGAAGAGATCGACAGCCTCTCTCCAAACGCCGTTTGCGTCGACGCGGTCGTCTCCACCGTTGGCTTCCCCCTCGTCGGTGGGCCCGCAGGGAGTATGGAGGCGGGACGGCAGGCAGAGGTGGCGAAGAAGATTTTGCAGGCGAAGAACGTGCCATACGTCGTCGCCGCGCCGCTCTTGATCCAGGACATCGCGAGCTGGTCAAAGTCCGGCATCGGTGGGCTGCAGAGCGTCATCTTATACGCTCTGCCTGAGCTAGACGGTGCGGTGGACGCCGTGCCCCTCGGAGGTTTAGTCAAGGACGACATCTACTTGGTACGCGAGCGTGTGTACGCGCTATGCGAGCGCTTGAACAAATGGGTTGCGCTGCGAAAGAAATCCGCCTCGGAGCGAAACATCGCAGTGATGCTGTACGGGTTCCCGCCGGGTGTGGGCGCCACGGGCACGGCCGCGCTCCTGAACGTCCCAAAAAGTCTAGAGCGAACGCTCAAGGCGCTCAGGGACGAAGGGTACGACCTGGGCGACGCACCCATCCCGAGCGGCGAGGCGCTCGTGGACGCTCTGAGGGCGCTCGAGGACGGTGCTGTGATCGCCGGTGGCCAAGGAAAAGCAGCGGAGGCGCTCGAGAAGGTGCGCCAGGAGTGGGCGGCGAAAGTGAACGAGGAAACTATGGATGACCTTACTGAGAAAGGCGTGGCGGCGACGGCGTTCGTGGATCCGCTCGCCGGAGTTACGATCGAGGGCGAGGACGTGTCCCCTCATGTACTGAAGAAGTGGTTGGAGTTCCCGGCCGAGTGGGGCCCAACAGAGTGGGGCCCAATGCCGTACCTCCCCTCCCCTGATCTTCTCGTACGGAACATGGAGAAGGCGTGGGGGGCGCTCGAGTCATATAACGGCCTCGCGACCGTTCCGGGAAAAGGGTCGTTCGTCGCCGGCCTTCGTATCGGGAAGGTGTTCATCGGCGTGCAGCCCGCGCTGGGGGTGGAAGGCGACCCCATGCGTCTATTATTCGAGCGCGATCTCACCCCGCACCCGCAGTACGCCGCGTACTACAAGTGGCTGCAGCGTGGGTTCAACGCGGACGCGGTCTTGCACATGGGCATGCACGGCACCGTCGAATGGCTCCCGGGCTCCCCCCTCGGGAACACCGGGATGAGCTGGAGTGATCAGCTTCTGGGGTCGATGCCCAACGTCTATGTTTACGCCGCCAACAACCCGTCGGAGTCCATCGTCGCAAAGCGGCGCGGATACGGCACCATCATCAGCCACAACGTCCCGCCGTATGGGCGCGCGGGGTTGTACAAGCAGACGGCGGAGCTCAGGGAATTACTCGGTGAGTACCGAGAGGACCCGAAGACTAATTTCGAGTCCTTGCGCGGGCCCATATTCGATCTCGTCGCTGCCGCGGGCCTAGACGCGGATTGCCCATTCATCGCGGAGGATGGCGACTCGGAGGAGACAACGGATAAAAAGATCACGGCAGAGTCGATCGAGTCCGGAGAGATTAGCGTCAGCGCCGAGCGGTTCGAGGGGTACGCTGCGGATTTGACTGCGTACCTCGGCGTGCTCGAGAATCGTCTCTTCAGCGAGGGCCTGCACGTGCTCGGCGAAGCACCCTCGGCAAGCGCGACTGCGAAGTACCTCGCGGCGTATTTTGGCGAAACCCTTCCCCCGGATGCAATCAATTTGATCGCCTCCTCTGCGCCGGGCTCGAAGGTGGAGGACGTGCGCGCGAGTCTTGGGCGGTCAAATGCACCCCCGGACGCGTCTCCAGGAGAAGAGTTCATGCCCTCGATCACCGCTTCGCTTGCGGCAGACGATTCCACGCTCGCTTTGGCGATTGAGATTCGCGACCTCCTCGCGAGAAATAGCGAAGAGCTCGCAGGCGCGATCAAGGCGCTGGGAGGCGAGTACGTTCTCCCGGCAGTCGGCGGCGATTTGCTTCGCGACGGACCCGGAGTCTTACCCACTGGACGTAACATTCACGCCCTTGATCCGTATCGTATGCCGAGCCCGGCGGCGGCTGATCGCGGCGCTCGCGTTGCACGCGCCATCCTGGCGCAGCACTGCGAATCGAATGACGGGGCCTACCCCGAGACGGTGAGCGTGAACCTCTGGGGTTTAGACGCGATCAAGACCAAGGGTGAGTCCGTCGGGATCGTCTTAGAGCTCGTAGGAGCTCGATCGATCAAGGAGGGCACCGGGCGGGTCGTTCGGTACGAGCTCATCCCGCTGAGCGAGATGGGTGGCCGCCCGCGCGTGGACGTCCTGTGCAACATGTCTGGCATCTTCCGCGACTCCTTCGCGAACGTCGTCGGTCTCCTGGACGATCTCTTCGATCGTGCGTCCAAGGCGGACGAGCCCCCGGAGATGAACTTCGTGCGCAAGCACGCTCTTCAGATGCGCGCGGACGGCGTCGCCGCCGATGCCTCTAAAGCGCGTTTGTTCAGCAACCCGCCGGGCGATTACGGGTCGATGGTCAACGAGCGCGTCGGGACAAGCGAGTGGGAGGATGGGCGCGAGCTCGGCGACACGTGGGCGGCGCGAAACGCGTTTTCGTACGGTAAGGGCGATGAGCGTGGCGCAGCGAGGCCGGAGGTCTTGCAGGCGCTGCTCAAGACCACCGAGAGAGTCGTGCAGGAGGTGGACAGTGTAGAGTACGGCCTGACGGACATCCAAGAGTACTACGCCAACACCGGCGCCTTGGTCGCGGCCGCCAACGCGGCGAAGGAGGAGGCGTTTCTCGAGGCGTCGAAAAATTTCGACATCAGAAACGACCAAAGCGGCGAAAAGCCCGTCCCCCCCAAACCCGTGAAGTGCAGCGTCGTGGAGACGTTCGGGGAGGACGTCACGCCCCGGGACCTCGACGAGACGCTCCGGCTGGAGTACCGAACAAAGCTTTTGAACCCGAGGTGGGCGGACGCAATGGCAAACCAAGGCTCGGGCGGGGCATACGAAATCTCCCAGAGGATGACCGCACTGGTGGGCTGGGGCGCCACCTCCGGGTTCCAAGAGGACTGGGTGTACGACGGCGCGCACGAGCGCTACGTAGTTGACGAGGAGATGCGCGAGAAGCTGCGAAGAGCAAATCCGCAGGCGTTTCGAAACGTCCTGAGGCGCATGCTCGAAGCCGCGGGGCGAGGGATGTGGAACGCTGACGACGACGTCTTGGAGCGCCTCCGAACCCTCTACGCCGAGACAGAGGACGAGCTCGAGGGGGTCAGGACCAGACCATGAGGTGTTCACGTCGTCCTCATTTGGATTTTCCTGCGCGAAAGTGCAGAGACATTTAGAGAGACTGGAGACGAAGGCGAGGCATGACGCTGCAAAACACTGGGGAGAGTCTTCTCTTTTCGACGATCGCATTTTTCTCTTTCTTGAGATACTTTCGTACCTAACCTCGCTCGCGTCCCGTCACTCATCGAAGCCTGGAATCGTCGCCAGATTCGCCGGGATTGTCTCCGTCACCGGGGGTTGGACGTCGAGTCTCAGCATGGCTTCCCTAGCGCCCCCGGGTTGCAACGGGATCTCGAACCGCGCCCGCTGCAACAGACACACGTCATCCTCCCTGCAAAAATACACCGTCGCGTCGGCGAGAACTTCCCCCGGCGCAGCGCCGTCCGACGGCGTCTTTTTCGATGCTTCAATTCGAAGGACGACGTCCTTGCCATCCTCGAGCTTTCCCGAGCTCGGGGAGACCTGGACGTTGCCCTCGGCGACGACGACCTCGAACCGGCTGTTTGCACCACGTGTGAGGTGGTACCCGGGGGGAAGGGCGACTCTGAGCGTCGCCGTCGATCCCAGCGCGTCGGCGTCCACCGGGGAGGCGGCGCGAACGATCATGAGCGGTCGCGTCCCTGCCGCCGGAGGTGGGTGAGCGAAGATACGCGCGAACGCGTCCGCGGCAGCGACGAACGCGATGGCAAGCGCGCGTGGGCCGCGGGGAGGCGACGTCGCGGGATTACCTGAACGCGTCGAGCTCGCGCCGGCGACCGCGGTTCCCAGGGCGTGTCGACGCGACACGACGCGGGGGTCGGGCGCGGGGGGCGGAGAGGCGGGAGGCGAACAAGCTGGAGATACCATACCCGCATCGTGTTCCTGCATAGACGGGCGCGAAGGGAAAGGCATCCCGCGCCTCGTGACGCATCCCTCACGCGCCGCGCCCGCCATCGATCGCGCCCTTGACGGAGGGACGCGCGAAGCCCGCGGAGGGGGCCACAATACGAGGCGCACCATCGGACGCGTAGTACAGAGGATACACTGCAGCAGCGCCTATCGCAGCCGAGATGCCTAAGACAAGCACTCCCACGGCTGCCTTACCCCAGGACATCGACTGGCGGGAGCGCGTCTCGAGAGTGCCCTCGTGCGGTAGTGCGACGATGACTGTGATGTCCTGAACGTTCGCCGCCCTCAAGCTCACCTCCGCCACCCTGGTTTTCTATGGTCCTCCACCTCATCCGCGTGCCCCAAGTTCCACTTCCACGGTCCATTCCCATCTCTGAGCTGCGCGACGTCCGGTCGCGCAAGATTCTCCCTCGTCTCCTTCAACGCCGTCCCTGGGCGTCCCCACGCGGGCCTCTCCCTGCGCGGTTTTCTCCCCCGTGGCGCCGTTTTGCCCACGCCTCGACGCCCGTCCCCCGGTCCAAACGCCTTTTCCGTTTCCCGCGTAACGCGCGCGAGCATCGCCGGCCCCGTGACGACGGAGGGATTAAGGTACGCACCGCGCGCTAACCGGCGCTCCTCGCGCATTTGTTCGGCGGTCTGAACACCGTGGTCAGTGCCACCGGAGACAAGGTCGTAGTGCGAGGTTGTCGTCCAAGCCGGCGGCGGCACGCCACGCACGATGCCGGCATGCACGGGGCGATTGCCGCGAGAAACGCGCGCTCCCAGGTCCGGGTCGTGGTCCGTCGGGCGCCTCGGACGGGTAGAGACCACGATCTGGCGGTACTTGTCCACCTCGACCTCGAGCTCGCGCCTGAGTAAACGCAGAAGAAAAGGATCGGGAGGTGTGTGAGGCACGCTGGGGTCCGACGGCCAAAACTTTTTTTTTGCGTCGCGAAAATCCAACTACAACCGCGGAGGGGAAGAACGCCGTGAGAGACACGCGGGGGGGCGTCAGAGGCGCACCCGGAGACGTTGCGCCAGCTTGAGCTCGGTCGGGGGTGCCGCGTCGCCGGCGCGGGGATCGCGCGCCCGGAATCGACCGCTGCATCAGTCGTCAGGTCGTCCGAGTCGGTCTCGACGGTATAGTCCGCCACGACGACCGTTCCGGCCGGACGGTAGCGCGCGTGGAAACGCGCCTCAGCGAGCTTCGCCGCCGCGGACGACGCAGGCGAACGCGGTATCGGTGAATGCGAAAGCTTAGGGCGTGGCTCGGGCGACGTCGTCGCCGCTGACGCTTCCATGGACGCCGTCGGAGGCGTCTCCTCTCAGATTTGGCAATGGGTCTGTGATGCGTCCCGCCTTTCGGACCCCCCCGAAACCCGGTTCTCTCAAAGACCTTTTTAAAACTTGATAATATCATACTTTCGTTATATTATAGGACCAATGAACTTCTAGATATGATAGTCTACTTTCGAAAGTAGACTAGTCTAGTCTAATAAGAAATATGCATACTTTCGAAAGTAATTATTTCTTTGTTTCTTGTGATAATTACGATATTTGTATCATACTCTACTCGAAAGTATAGTCTATACAAGTATAGGATAGGAAATAGTTACTGGCTGGTGACACTTCTCGCCCTTCGTCACCAAAAAAAAAAAAAAAAAAAAGGCAAAA
>MDSW01071827.1_pt1 | contig 69727 bp, 65 predicted proteins | sample 811171 | NCBI WGS metagenome assembly MDSW01 (sample SAMN05326641, study PRJNA326480) | marine metagenome | isolation source: seawater | place: Atlantic Ocean: North West | collected 2012
TAGAGAGACAGAGGAGGAAATAGGTTTAAATAAGAATGAATTAAATTTCATTAAAGAATTATCTTCGATTTATATACCCCCAAGTAATTTTATTGTATTTCCATATTTGGGAATATATGATAAAATTCCATCTTTCCAAATTGATAAAAAAGAGGTAAAAAAAGTATTTAGTGTATCTTTAGAAACTTTATTAGATAAAAAATCCACCGTGAAAATTGATATTAATAATAGCTATATGAACGAGAGAGGAATACCCGCCTTTAATTTTGACGGTAATATAGTTTGGGGAGCTACGGCAATGATTTTATCTGAATTTAAGTTTTTATTAAAAGAATTATAAATTGATAAACTTTAAATAATTTTAACGCTCTATGTTATTATTCAAGAAAAACCCTTTTGGACATTACCTAATACTCAAAAAATGGTTAATTAGATACATGGGTATTATGACACATAGAAGATACCGTGGGTTCAATAATCTAAAAATAGAGGGGTCAGAGATAATTAAAGATTTACCAAACAGTAATGTTTTATTTGTCTCTAATCACCAAACATATTTTGCTGATGTTGTTGCTATGCTTCATGTATTTAATGCATCTTTACGAGGAAGAATGGATTCAATTAAAAATATTGGATATATATGGCACCCAAAATTAAATGTATATTATGTTGCTGCAAAGGAAACAATGAAATCAGGACTTTTACCAAGACTTTTGTCATATGCAGGATCTATTTCAATTGAAAGAACATGGAGAGAAAAAGATAAAGAGATAAATCGAAAGGTTAAGTTTTCCGATGTTTCAAATATAGGAAAGGCTTTGGGTGATGGATGGGTTATAACTTTTCCACAAGGAACAACTAAACCATTTAAACCGATTAGAAAAGGTACAGCTCACATAATCAAAAAATATAAACCAATTGTTATACCAATAGTAATTGATGGCTTCAGGCGTTCTTTTGATAAAAAAGGGATTATGATTAAGAAAAGAGATATTTTACAAACCATGAATATTAAACCTAGGTTAGAAATAGATTATGAAAAAGATTCTATTGAAAACATAATTGAACAAATTGAGTATGCTATTGAGCAACACCAATCATTTTTAAAAGTCATTCCATTAGAAGAATTAAGAGAACAAGAAAGACTCAATAAAAGTCGATTATGGTAATTAATTCGATTGATTTATTTTAAAATTATCTTTCTCGTTGATGGATTATAAGGAGTTTGAATTAAATTTCCTTCTGAGTTAATCAACTCTAATTTAACTGACACTTCCCCTTTTGGAAGTCCTTCAATATAATATGAAACCCATTCATCAATTATAAACTCTGAGTCATTAATTGTTGCTCTGACTTTATTGCCTTTAGAAGATAAATTGGTATTTATCAGATAAAAATCTAATAATAATTTTTTTGTTGCCTCTCCTTCATAGGTTCCTTTGGGTCTACTGTAAAATATAAATTCACCATTGAGATCAATTTTGTTATTATCTCCAGTTTTAGTTAAGAGATAAGCATTAGGATTTTTAATTGATTCATGATAAGATCTAGATAAAAACGCAAGAATTACATTATTTTCTTTCTCTATTTTTTGATTAAATTTATTTGAATATTTTGCAAAATAAGGACCATTATTAATGATTAAATGTATGTGCTGTCCCTTATCTGAATTTGCAAGTTTATAATCAAAATCTTTTTGAGTTTGCTCTCCTAGACTATATTCATCTATGTTGAATGAAAAAAAATAGTTACCATTATCATTATATATTGAATCTGATAAAGATAGTTTTGCTTTAGAGAATTGAGGTGACCCTATAACTTTTGAAATTGTAATTCTTTTTGGTTCTTCACTACAATTCCAAAAAAAAATTATTGAAAGAAAAAATAATTTTCTCATAAAAAATGACAGTTAAATTAATAATCAAAGATAATAATATCTTAAATATACTTTTCTTTTAAAATGTTATTTAATTTGATCAATTTTTTTAAACTCAATTAATTATAAGATATTTGTTCATCAATTTTTTTATGAAAAAAATAATTTCATTATTAACAATACTTTTTTTATTAAATGGATGCTCTGTGATAAAAAATTATTCTTTAAAGTCATTTATTTCTCCTAGCTATAAATCTGTAGACTTTTCATTTGACAGTATTCCATTAAAACCTGATTATTCATCTGAAAAGTCTTGGGCAGTTTTACCATCAAAATATCCTAAGCAACTTTCTGAATTATTAGGGGATTATGAGGCAGAAAGTGCTGTTGTATTTTATATTTATCCAACTTTACTTTTAGATCCAGATGATACAAGATGGAATGCAGATATTTTTGATAATAAAATACGTAAAGATGTGGTTGACAAGGCAGTAAAGTATCAAGCCTCAGCTTGGGCAAAAGCTGGAAATTTATATGTACCATATTATCGTCAAGCTCATATTAGAATTTTTGATAGTGAATTCTACAAGCAAGGTGAAGAGGCTGGTGAGGTTGCTTATTCTGATATAAAAGAGGCATTTGAATATTTTTTAAAAAATTATAAAAAAAATCAACCTATAATCATAGCTTCACATAGTCAAGGGACTATACACGCCAAAAGACTCTTACAAGAATATTTTGATGGAACCGATTTACAAAAATATTTAGTTGCAGCGTATTTAATCGGTGCAAGAATTAAATTAAGTGATTTCAAATTTTTAAAACCAATGAATTCTCATGATGCGATTGGTGGATATGTAAGCTGGAATACCTACAAAAAAAATAAATACCCTGAAAAATATGAATCTTGGTTTAAAGGAGGGGTAACTTCAAATCCCATAACATGGGATAAAAAAAATGAGTCTAAATATGAAGACCACCTAGGGCTATTGTATATAAATGATAAAATTTATTCTAAAAGTGTAAAAATCAATATAAAAGATGGACTTGTTTGGACATCTATTCCAAAAGTTCCAAACCGTTTTTTATTGTCTTTTATTAAAAACTATCATTATGCTGATATTAATCTTTTTTGGTCAGATATTCAACAAAACACTATTGATAGACTAAAATCATGGAATTACAAAAATAATTGATAATCAATTCTATATTTTAACTATCTTTTCAAAAAAAATCTATGGTTAGAAAAAAAAATAATGACAAAACAACCAGAAGAGATTTTATAAAAAAAACCTCTTTGTTATCTACTTTTTTTATAGTTCCTAGGCATGTTCTTGGAGGGGTAAATTACTTGGCTCCAAGTGATCAACTAGCTATTGCAGCGATTGGTATTGGAGGAAAGGGAGAGTCGGATATATTTCTTGCTTCACGGAAAGGAAAAGAAAGAGTTATCGCATTATGTGATGTAGACTCTGGTGATTATACCAAATGGTCACGTAAAAAATTTCCTAAGGCTAAGTTTTACGAGGATTTTAGAGTTATGCTCGATAATCATCCTGAAATAGATGCAGTTACAATTTCTACACCTGATCATACACATGCTAATGCTGCCATTAATTCCATGGAGAGAAATAAGCATGTATATGTTCAAAAACCAGTATCACATAATATCAGAGAAACTAGGATTATGACTGAAATGGCTCGCGATAAAAAAGTTGTCTCTCAAATGGGAAACCAAGGAGCATCGAATCCTTACCAATTATCAATGCAAAAATGGATCAAAGATGGGGAAATAGGTAATGTCGATAAGGTCTATGTATGGACTAATAGACCAGTATGGCCACAAGGTGTATTAATGCCAAAATCTGATAATTCAAAACTTCCTAATAGCTTAAATTGGGATTTATGGCTTGGACCTGCTAAGAAAACTGATTATATTCCAGGAATGCATCCCTTTGATTGGAGGGGGTGGTGGCAATATGGTACTGGGGCTTTGGGTGATATGGGGTGTCATATAATTGATATTCCATTTAAAGCTCTAGATTTGAAATATCCAACTGATGTCGAATGTAGCGTTGGAAGTGTATATACACGAAAATGGACTCCTGAATATATACCAGAAGGATGTCCTCCATCATCATCTGTTACTCTACATTTTGAGCCAACAAATCTTAATAACAAAAGAATTGAAATGATTTGGACAGATGGAGGTATAAGACCTTCTCATCCAGATTTAATTCCTGCAGATTTTATTTTGGGAAGCCCTGATGGTAAACATGGAATAATGATGATAGGAACTGAAGGAATAATAATTTGTGATGAAAAAGCAAGAAACCCATTTTTATTTAAAAAAGATGGAACTAAGATAAAAGCTAAGATTCCAAAAAATTCAGTTGATGAATCAACTGAATGGGGGCACCAAGAGAGTTGGATTAAAGCATGTAAATCAGGATTCAACTCAAAAGAACATCTAGCATTGACTTCATCATTTGATTATGCTGGACCACTCACAGAGACTGTTTTAATGGGAAATATTGCTATAAGAAGCTATTTACTTAGAAGAGAAATTGATGATGATTGGGATTACTATGCAAGAACAAAGTTAATTTGGGACGGCATAAATATGAAAATTAAAAATCTTGATGAAGCTAATAAGTTCACGAGACGAGAATACAGATCTGGCTGGGAGATATAATTTAAATGTTTAAGACTTGAATATTTTAATTACTGGAGGCCTTGGATATATAGGTTCTCATGTTGTTTTATGCCTTGCAAATAAAGGTTACAATATTATTATAGTTGATAATCTTTCTAATTGTGATATCTCTGTTCTAGAAAACCTAAACCAACTAACTAACAGTAAATTAGCCTTTGAAAAGCTGGATTTAAGTGTAAGAGATCAAGTTGAATCCTTTTTTAAAAATTATTCTAACATAGATGGGGTAATTCATTTTGCAGCACTAAAATCTGTAGGTGAAAGTGTTAGAAAACCAAAAAAATATTATGACAATAATTTATATTCAATGTTAAACATCATCGAATTTATGCCCAAAGCAATTCCATTTGTTTTTAGTTCCTCATGTACTGTTTATGGATCAGTTTCCAATCAACCAATTACTGAATCAACACCCCATGGTATTGCAGAGTCTCCATATGGTAAAACAAAACAAATATGTGAAAAAATAATGGATAAAGAATTTCATGGGATTAAAGATTTTAAAGGTCTATCTCTTCGATATTTTAATCCACTAGGAGCTCATTCTAGTGGTTTAATCGGAGAAAATCCAAAAAATACTCCAGAAAATCTTCTACCTTATTTAACTCAAGTCGTTAGTGGAAAAAGAGAAGTATTGACCGTTTACGGAGATGATTACAATACCAGAGATGGAACATGCATTAGGGATTATATTCACATAATCGATTTAGCAGAAGCTCATTTAAAGGCTATTGAATATTTATTTAAAATACAAGATAAAAACTTTATAGACTATATTAACATAGGAACAGGTTCAGGAGTAAGTGTATTAGAATTAATTCAAACATTTGAAAAATCTACAGGTTTAAAAGTCAATTATAAAATTGGTAAAAGAAGACCCGGAGATATTGAAGTCGCATATGCAGAAACTAAAAAGGCTGAACAGATTTTAAGATGGAAACCAAAATACTCCTTATCCAGCGCACTAAATTCTGCATGGAATTGGGAAAATAAAAGTTTAGATTAAATTTATTAAATTGTAATTCCGATACACGATTTAAATATGAATAGAAGAAAAGCATTAAAAACTTTTGGAACTGGAATTGCAGGCATAGGAGTAAGCCCTATCTTAAGTGTTCAGAATGATATGAATAAAAAATTACACAAACTAAAAGGAAATATTAATCATTCAGTTAGTGCATGGTGCTACAAAAAATTGCCATTTGAAGAATTAGTAATTCAATCAAAAAAAATAGGTTTGGTAGGAATTGATTTGGTCGGTTCTGAAAATTGGGATGTTTTAAAAAAACATGATATGATTTCAACGATGTGTTATGGTGATCTTGAAGGAAAGTCAACTCGAAGTCTCACTAACGGTTGGTGTGACAAGAGTTTTCACGATGAATTAATAACAAACTATACTAGACACATAAAATTGGTATCTGATGCAGGATGGAAAAACTTAATATGTTTTAGCGGAAGTAGAAGAGGAATTAGTGATGAACAAGGATTAAAAAACTGTTTAGAGGGACTAATTAAAATCATACCAATAGCTGAGAAGTATAACGTTACTATCCAAATGGAGCTTTTAAATTCTAAAGTTGACCATGAAGATTATATGTGTGATAACTCAAGGTGGGGAGTTGAGCTATGTAAAAGATTAAATTCAAATAACTTTAAGCTTCTATATGATATATATCACATGCAAATAATGGAAGGTGATGTAATAAGAACAATTAGAAATAACCACAAATTTTTTGGACATTACCATACTGCGGGAGTTCCTGGTCGTAATGAAATTGATGAAACACAAGAGCTATTTTATCCTGCTGTTATGAAAGCGATTGCATCCACAGGTTTTAAAGGGATTGTAGCTCAAGAGTTTATCCCTACAAGAAAAGATCTTATGAATGGTTTGGCTGAAGCTATTCAAATTTGTGATATATAAATATTAACTTATTAGAAAATTATTCAATAAGCAATATTAATTAAGCTACTTTTATGCCTTAATTGTTATTATGTCCTCATTCAAAAGCTCAGGTCTTAAAAACTTTTTACTTCAAGCTATTAAAGATATAGGTTTTCAAAAACCTACAGATGTTCAGAAAAAATGTATACCTCTACTTTTAAAGGGCAATTCAGATCTTGTGGCACTGGCTCAGACTGGAACTGGAAAAACAGCAGCTTTTGGACTACCTTTATTACAAAAAATAAAAATTAGTTCTAATCATACCCAAGGGTTAATTCTTTCTCCTACAAGAGAGCTTTGTATACAAATCACCAAAGAAATCCAATCGTATGCCAAGTATCTTCCAAAAGTCAATATAGTTGCTATATATGGTGGTTCAAATATTCAAGAACAGTCCAAAAAGATTAAAAAAGGAGCACATATTATTGTTGCAACTCCAGGAAGAATGCAAGATATGCAAAGACGAAAAATAGTTAATATTAGTCAGATAGAATATTGTATACTTGATGAAGCTGACGAAATGTTAAATATGGGTTTTTACGAGGATATAATTAAAATATTATCTAAATCTCCTAAAAAAAAGAACACCTGGTTGTTCTCAGCAACTATGCCTTCCTCAGTATCAAAGATTGCAGAGCAATTCATGAATTCCCCTAATGAGATAATAATAGGAAACAAAAATTCTGCAGCAAAAAATGTCTCTCACGAATATTATACTGTAAGTGGACGTCAGAGATTTGAGGCGTTGAAACGTTTAGTCGATGCTAATCCAACAATATTTGGTTGTATTTTTTGTAGAACAAAGCGTGAAACTCAAAAAGTTGCTGAAAAACTTATTGAATCAGGTTATAATGCCTCTGCTTTACATGGTGACTTAAGTCAGAATCAGAGAGACACAGTAATGAACTCTTTTAGAAAAAAACAGATTCAACTTTTAGTGGCAACTGATGTTGCTGCCAGGGGGATTGATGTGGATAATATTACACATGTGATTAACTACCAACTACCTGATGAAAATGAGGTTTATACTCACAGAAGCGGAAGGACAGGGAGAGCAGAAAAGAAAGGTGTTTCAATAATTATTGTAACTCAAAGCGAGCATCGTAAAATTAGATCAATAGAAAAATTAATACAATCAAAAATAACTCAAAAAACCATTCCAGATACTGATGAAATATGCAAAATTCAAATGTTATTTTTGGCAAAAAAAATTAGTAATGTAAAACCATCCTTATCAGCGGAAAATCTTATTCCAGAATTCTCAAATGAACTAAATAATTTTACAAAAGAAGATATTTTAAAAAGACTTATTACTGTAGAGCTTGACAGATTTTATAATTATTACAGTGGTAAATCAAAAAATTTGGGTCTAACACAAATCGATAGATTTAAAGATAAAAATTCAAAATCACGATTAAATAAAAAAGATGAAATTCGCTACCACATAAATTTAGGAGAAAGAGATAAATATGATTGGAGATCATTAAAAGATTTGATTAAAGAAAGGCTTGATTATCATGGAGATGAAATTTTTCATGTTGATACTATGAGAAATTTTTCATTTTTTTCATCAGGTCCAAATGAAAAAAATAAAATATTAGAAGCATTTGAATCTTTTAAAATTAATAACAGAAATATAGAGGTTTCAATCACAGAAAAATTTGATTCCAGAAAAGCAAAAAAGTCTAAATCAAAAAAAAATAAGATTAATCCATTCAAGTATACCAAAAATAAAAGAAGAAAGTAAATGTAATTTAGTTTTGTACAAACAAAAAAACCTCTCAAAATTTGAGAGGCTTTTTATTTTTAAAATAAAGAGTTAAATTATTTCCCTCTGTTAAATTCTACTCTTCGACTTGATTTTCTATCTTTTGCAGGTTTAGTTTCACCATAACCTTCAGTACTTATTCGACTACTTTTAACACCTTCTGCTTCAAGTAATGCTTTTACTGTTTCAGCTCGTTTAATAGAAAGCTTCATATTGTAACTTGCAGATCCATCTTCAGAAGCATGACCTTGAATAATAATATTTACATCTGGGTATTCATCAAGTAGTTCCTTAAGTTTCATGACAAGTTCTTTTCCACTTTTTCCTATTCTAATACTTGAGGATCCAAAGTAAATTTTTGATTCACTATCAGTTATGAAGTCGATTAATTTTGTTGGTTCAGCAGCACATCCACCGTTTTCTGCTACTCCTGCCACATCAGGACATAAATCGTCTTTATCTAATACACCATCTCCATCCGAATCAGGCCATGGACATCCATTGTTAGCAATTTCACCTGCGACATCTGGACACTTATCATCTTTATCAGCAACTTTATCTCCATCGCTATCAGGACAACCATTCATCTCAGATGTTCCAGCAGCGTTTGGACAGGCGTCGTCACCGTCAGCTATTCCATCACCGTCAGTATCTGGACAACCATTCATTTCAGCAGAACCTGCTTCTTCTGGACATGTGTCTTTGTTATCAGGAATACCATCACCGTCAGTGTCAGGACAACCATCAAATTCTTTAAGCCCAGGAATATCTGGACATACATCTTTTTTGTCTGAAACTCCATCACCATCAGAATCACCTGATCCAAATAAATATGTAAGACCGATGACATGTTGTAGTTGATTAGCTGAACCTTTTTCTGATGCATTTCGCATTGAAGTACTTAAGTTTGCAGCCCACTTATCATTTAGTTTAACATTAATTCCAGCTCCACCAATAGTTGTTCTAGCTGATTCTTCGGAGGGAAACATACCCTCTTTAGTAGTTCCATCTCCAAATCTTGATAGTCCATAACCGGCGAATAAGTATGGTATAACGTTTCCTTCTTTAACGATATTGTATTTAATGATACCATCAATAGTGTAGTATTCTTCAGCTGATTTATCAACACTATTTGAAGAATATTGTGCACCAATTGAAAAACCTCCACCTAAATAACGAGTTAAGCTTAGGGCAGGAACCCCAGTCCCTGAACCATCATTTGCATCATCAATACTAACAATATTAGCGCCAAAACCAATTGCCCATGGATTTTCGGCACTCTGAGCTAATATACTATTGGATGTAAGAATCCAAGAGAATAAAGCTATTGCGAGAGTAATGTGTTTTTTCATTTTTTGTTTAAATTATATTCAAATATACTAAAAAAGCTTATATATTATAAATGAATAACAAACTGAATGTAAATCAAGCACCATAATTCTTTACAGTTAGTATAAATTTATTTTTTTCTGGTTTTTGTAGACGGTAGTAAATGTTTGATAAAATTGTAGCTTTTGAAAATTTTTCGTTAACCAAAGGGATGTTGTTTTTAGTCCATTTTTTTATTTTTTCAATATTTACTTGAGGTATCTCAAGGGAAGCGGCTTTAATAAGAAAATTTAATGCATTATCATCTAGATTTACTTTAGACTCAACCTTATATTGAATTGATTTGATTTTTAAATCACCCTCCATATTCACAATATAAGATACTCCAGAGTATTTTTTTATAAATTGTTTATCAATCAATTTTTCAGAAGACAAACTCTCCTTTATAATTTTGAAATCCCAACCAATAAGATATTCTTCAAAAGTTATTGGGTCAATGCCCTCAATAAATTTTGTCTTTAATTGCGTTGCATCTTTATCAATTATTAATTCATTAAAACTAAAATCTTTAAAAGACTGATTAGAACAAGATGTCAAGAAAACTAAAAATAATACATTCAAAAAGTTTTTTTTAATCATATTAATATTTTTTAATCTTAATGCTTAAATTAATTTAATTGCAAAATAAATTAAAAATAACTACTTTGATAAAAAAAAAAAAAATGAAATCTAAATTAAATTTATTTGTACTCCTCTTAATCACATCTATGGGATATTCACAGATTGAAATAAATGGTGTTGTTAGAGATGATAAAACTAAAACACCCCTAGAGGAAGTTAGGATTCAGTTAAGACCAATTAGCAATAAAGGGGCCGGTTATTGGACTGGAACAATGACTAAAGAGAGTGGTAGATATAAGGTTTCAACATCAATGGGTCTTCCAGCTGTTATTTCATATAAAAAACAAGGATGTGGTGAAAAATCAATAAAAATTAAAAATGGAGATGAGGTGCCAAATGAGGTTTTTTTAGACTGTACTGACGAAGCAATTAAAGCAATTATTATAGAACAAACATTAGACACCGATGGTGATGGTTTAGTTGATAAAAATGATAAATGTCCTAAAGAGTTTGGAACAAAGGAGAATGAAGGTTGTCCTGATGAAGGTGTCTCAAATGAAAAAGTTATTGAAGAAAAAGATAAACTAGAACCTGAAGATAATGTTAAAAATGAAGAGTATTCAAAATCTGAAATAGAAAAAAAGATTAATTCTAGTATTTATTTTGAGCTCGATCAATATAGTATTAATCCAGCTGAAAAAAATAAGTTAAATAATATTAAAAACCTTCTTGACTCAAATTCTAATTTAAATATAAATATAGTCGGCCATGCATCAAGTGATGGGCCCTCTGATTATAATATGTCTTTGTCTGAAAGAAGAGCAAATAACGTTAAAATGACACTAATTAATCTTGGTATTGATTCAAACAGATTAAATGTTAGTTCTTCAGGTGAAGATAAACCAGCTTCCAGTAATTCAAGCAAAGAAGGAAAATCCAAGAATAGAAGAGTTGAGATTTCTGTTCAGTAATTAAAAATTTATTTATGAAATTATTTGATTTATCACATTTTAAAGAGCATTGTCCAGTTGAGGCAAGGAATTATTTTAAGGAAATACTTGATAAGATTGAAAAAATAGAAAAACGAATTGAATCCATTGACAGAAAATTAAGTAAGTCTTGAAAAACTGAATCATAAAAAAATACATCTTTGAGGATTTATTAACATTTTTAGCTTTTTTGTCTCGCTGTTTTAAAAATATTTATGAAAAAAGAATAAATTTTAAAACAATTACAATTTATAGTTCATTTATATTAAGATTTTAAATCAAGATATTTTTCAAATAGAAAAAATAATAAATCAACTGAGTGACCTCGGCAGGATTCAAACCTGCAACCTCTTGAGCCGTAATCAAGTGCACTATTCAGTTATGCTACGAGGCCTTTATTATTACTAACTATACTTTGCAAATGTTTTATGTTACGGCTTAAAATATTTATTTTCACCTGTGTTTCCAAAACCCATAATATTTTAAAAACATCCTTAAAGTATTTGTGGCAAATATATATAATTCAAGTGCACTACCCAAGAAGCTTTTAGGTTCGAATATTATGATTACAACTGCAAACCTAAAATCTTCTTATTTATAAATTTTTTTCTTGTATTTAAGAAAATCTGTAACACAGGACCAATCGCTACCATCACAAGTTTTGTTCAATTTTCCTGACTTACCGCAAAAACAGATCAGGTTATCTTCACTACTATTTAAAATAATATTTTTCATAAACCGTTGTAAAATAAACATAAAACAATTCCAGATTAAAGAAATTTTGATCATTAGTTCTTATTTAGGTATTTGATTTACTTATAACTATACCCTTTAGCAATAGATAAATTCTATTTTACCATAAGATATTAGTATAAAATGTATACAAATTTATGTTTTACTTGACTTAAATTCGAGAAGTTTATTTGATTTTGGTTTATTTCCTTGGGATCTGATATTTATTCAACTTGGTCTCATTTATAGTGTTTGGTTTTTTCAACAAGTACCATATCATTTCCCAAGGATTATTTAATCCTTTAATCAAATTATTATATATACTGTAAGTCCACCTGTTATAAAGCCTTCCAAAAAAAATATCCATAACAATTCGTAATCTGATACCCCATATTTTTTTTGAAAGTCTTTAACGAGTTTTTTATGAAATTTTTTCATGTTGAAAAAATTATTTTATGCTAAAAATTTATATGAATGTAATTAAAATTGACTCTTTGACAAACATATTGAAAATTAATTAAGTCTAGAACTTTCTTAAATCATATATTTGAAAAAAAATTTATATGGCTTTTATTGCAGTAATTACGGGAATTATTCTCTTAATAAAGGGCGGAGAGTTACTTTTTGATGGATCCATAGCTGTGTCTTTAAAGTTGAATATTCCAAAGTTTATTGTTGGCATGACTGTAGTATCATTTGCTACATCTGCACCTGAATTAATAGTGAGTATTCAGGCTGCTATGATGGGTCATCCAGATTTAGCTCTAGGTAATATAGTTGGATCTAATATTGCTAACATTGCTTTTGTTCTTGGAATTATAATTGTAATTACGCCAATTAGAGTAGATAGAATTTTTTATAAAACCGACTGGCCAGTAATGATGATTATTACATTAGTATTTTTTTTCTTATTTAAAAATGATAATTCTTTAAGTAAAAATGAAGGTATAATTTTATTAATTGTTCTCTGTATTTATTTAGTTTTTTTATTTTTTTACAAAAGAAATGAAATTGAAGATGATGGACTTGAAATAGATCAAAATGATATTTCCTTTTTTAAGATTTTTTACCTTCTAGTTTTTGGTGGTTTCTTTCTATGGTTAGGCTCAGAAGTCCTAATAAAAGGAGCGGTTGAGCTCGCTACCCAAATTGGAATTAGCGAAAGGGTAATAAGTGTCTCAGTTGTAGCTTTTGGAACTAGTATTCCAGAGCTATCTACCTCAATAGTTGCCATACTAAATAAAGAGAAGGGTATTTCAATTGGTAATTTAATAGGATCAAATATTTTTGATATGCTTGGTGTCATGGGGATTACAGCGATAATAGCTCCGATAGAAAATATTGACCAGCAACTTATCCAAAGTGATTTTTTATGGATGATATCAGTTGCATTTCTTATACTTCCATTAATTTTTATAAATAAGAAATTCGTTTTTGGAAAAATCGAGGGTGTAATTTTGATTGGTATCTACGTTGCCTTCATTAGCAGAATATTTTTATGACAAAAAAAACTCCTTTTTAAAATTTAAAAAAGGAGTTTTTTTTACTTAAAAATATTTCAAGCTGATTTGACAGTCTTAATTATTCTAGCTGCGATTTTATACGGATCACCATTAGAGGCAGGACGTCTGTCTTCTAACCAACCTTTCCAGCCTTTTTCAACAGTCATAATTGGAATTCTTATAGAGGCTCCTCTATCAGACACACCATAACTGAATTCGTTAATTGATTGTGTTTCATGGTCACCAGTAAGCCTTTGATCATTGTCCGCTCCATAAACTGCTATATGTTCTTTAACGACGGGTCTAAAGGCTTCACAAATTTTTTCATATGTTTTTTTGTCACCACAAGTTCTTAAAGTAGTGTTAGAAAAATTGGCATGCATACCTGATCCATTCCAGTCAGTAGCTCCCAAGGGTTTTGGATGATATTCTATAGCTAAACCGTAATTTTCAGCAGTTCTTTCTAATAAATATCTTGCAACCCACATTTCATCGCCTGCTTGCTGAGCACCTTTTGCAAACGTTTGAAATTCCCATTGACCAGCTGCAACTTCAGCATTAGTTCCTTCAACGTTAATACCTGCATCTAAACATATATCTAGATGTTCGTCCATTATGTCTCTCCCAAATGCATTTTTTCCACCAACTGAACAGTAGAATTGCCCTTGCGGAGTTTGATCTTTTGGAAAGCCAAGAGGGAGATTTGTTTCTGGATCCCATAAGAAGTATTCTTGTTCAAAACCGAACCAGAAATCATTATCATCGTCATCAATAGTTGCCCTTCCATTGGATTCGTGTGGTGATCCATCCGCATTTAAAACTTCATTCATTATTAAGAACCCATTTCTTCTGATTGGGTCAGGGTATATTGCAACTGGTTTAAGTAGGCAGTCAGAAGAACCTCCTTCAGCTTGTTGAGTTGAACTTCCGTCGAAAGCCCACATTGGAACATCACCTAATTTACCGCTAAAATCTTCAACAATTTTTGTTTTGCTTCTAAGATTTGCTGTTGGCTTATATCCGTCAAGCCATATATATTCTAATTTTGATTTACTCATTGTTTTATTTTTTTGTAGTAGTATTATTTGATAGTCAACTAATTTAATAATTAATTAACCTCAGTTGTTAAATTCAAAAAACTAAATATCAATATTTATGAACTTTTGTGAATATCATAATTTTTTGATGTTACATTTTTAATATCTTTAAAATCTAATCAATTTTAAAGAGAATTTTTTTTATTAGTTAATAATTTACTTAAAGAATTTAAGGTCAATTTATACAGTTAAAGTACTTTTGTATTAAACAAAAAAAATATGTCAAAAAGACTTTATGATCAACGAGGTGTTTCTCCTCAAAAAGAGGATGTTCATGAAGCAATTAAGAATATTGATAAAGGTCTTTATCCAGGTGCATTCTGTAAAATTATTCCAGATTATTTGACAGGCAGTAAAGAACACTGCATAGTGATGCACGCTGATGGAGCTGGAACAAAATCATCTTTAGCCTATATTTATTGGAAAGAAACAGATGACTTAACAGTTTGGAAGGGTGTTGCGCAAGATTCCCTAGTCATGAATATTGACGATGTCTTATGCGTAGGAGCCGATGATAATATAATCTTGTCTTCAACCATAGGAAGAAATAAAAATAAAATACCTTCTGAGGTTCTTTCAGCAATAATAAATGGGACAGATGAATTAATCAAGCATTTTAAAGAATTCGATGTTAACATATTCTCTGCGGGTGGAGAAACGGCTGATATCGGAGATTTAGTAAGGACTGTTGTTTTGGATTCAACAATAGTCTCTAGAATGAAAAGAACTGATGTAATTGATAATTCTAATATATGCTCAGGTGATGTAATTGTGGGCTTAGAGTCATATGGTCAGTCCACTTATGAAAAAATCTACAATGGTGGGATGGGAAGTAATGGTTTAACTTCAGCAAGACATGATGTGTTTTCAAAATATTTAGCAAAAAAATATCCAGAAAGTTATGATTCTAACATAGATCCATCATTGATTTATTCTGGCTCTAAAAAATTAACGGATAAATTGGACGGAATGACATCAGATATTGGAAAGTTAATATTGTCTCCAACTAGAACTTATGCTCCAATTGTAAAGAAAATATTCAGAGAAGTAGGTAGAAAAAACATACATGGAATGATCCATTGTAGTGGAGGGGCTCAGACAAAAATCTTAAAATTTATTGATAATTTACACGTAATTAAAGATAATTTTTTTAAAATACCTCCTTTGTTTGAAATAATTCAAAAAGAGTCAAATACCTCAGCAAAAGAAATGTATCAAGTTTTTAATATGGGTCATCGATTAGAGTTTTATGTTGATCCCTCATTTGCTAAAAAAATTATTTCTATTTCAAAGAAATTTAATGTTGACGCACAAGTTATTGGAAGAGTTGAGTCATCTGATACAAAAAAACTAACTCTCAAAACAACCAAAGGTGAATTTATCTATTAATTATGTTGTAATTTTATTATAAATATTAAGTGGAATGATAGATAAGTTAAATATAATAAAGCAAAGATTTAATGAGCTTTCTGATCTTATTATCCAACCAGATATTATCTCAGATCAAAAAAAATATGTAAAAATTAACAAAGAGTATAAGGATATCAAAAATATCATGGATAGAGGAGATGTTTATTTGTCATTGATCGAAAACATTAATGAAGCTGAAAAGATTCTAAAAGAAGATAATGATTCTGAAATGTTAGAAATGGCTAAAAGTCAAATTGATGATGCAAAAAATCAGTTGCCTAAATTAGAAGAAGAAATCAAGTTTTTGTTAATTCCAAAAGATCCCGAAGATGCTAAGAATGTCGTAATTGAAATTCGTGCTGGCACAGGTGGGGATGAAGCAAGTATTTTTGCTGGTGACCTATACAGAATGTATTTAAAATATTGTCAAGATAAAGGATGGTTATCGAGTATCGTTGATTCAAGTGAGGGGTCGGCAGGCGGTTTTAAAGAAATTATTTTTGAAGTTGCTGGAGAAGAAGTATATGGTACGTTAAAATATGAATCTGGTGTTCATCGAGTTCAAAGAGTTCCTCAAACCGAAACCCAAGGAAGAGTTCATACCTCAGCAGCAACAGTTATGGTTCTCCCTGAGGCAGAAGAATTTGATATAGATATAAACATGAATGAGGTTCGAATAGATTATTTTTGTTCCTCAGGTCCCGGAGGACAATCTGTTAACACCACATATTCTGCAGTAAGATTGACTCATGAACCTACTGGTATTGTAGCTCAATGTCAGGATCAAAAGTCTCAGCATAAAAATAAAGATAAAGCTTTAAAGGTCTTGAGATCAAGGTTATATGAGTTAGAGTTAAATAAAAAGTTAGAGGCTGATTCAGAAAAAAGAACAAGTCTTGTGTCATCAGGTGATAGATCTGCAAAAATAAGAACATACAACTACCCCCAAGGAAGAGTAACTGACCATAGAATTGGATTAACATTATATGATCTTCAGAATATTGTCAATGGAGATATATCAAAACTAATAAATGAATTGCAACTTCATCAAAATACTCAGAAGCTAAAAGCTTCAGAAGAATTAATATGAACCAAAAAAAACTTTTTGAACAAATTAAAAAGAAACGCTCGTTTTTATCTATTGGACTCGATGTTGATTTAAAAAAAATACCCCCTCATTTGTTATCCGAATCTGATCCTATTTTCTCCTTTTGTAAGAAAATCATTGATTCAACAAATAAATATGCCATTGCATATAAGCCAAACATTGCTTTTTTTGAATCTTATGGAGCAATGGGTTGGAAGTCTTTAGAGAAAGTTAGTGATTACTTGTCTTCAAAATATCCTGAAATATTTTCCATTGCAGACGCTAAAAGAGGCGATATAGGTAATACTGCATATCAGTATGCAAGAGCTTTTTTTGAAAATCTATCTTTTGACTCAATAACTGTAAACCCCTACATGGGTCGAGATTCAGTTGAACCCTTTTTAAGCTTTAAAGATAAGTCTACAATTTTATTGACTTTAACTTCAAATTATGGAGCAGATGATTTTCAATTTTTTGGCTCCCCAGAAAATCCATTATTCGAAAGGGTTATTGAAGTTTCAAAATCATGGAATAATTCAAATAGGTTAATGTATGTAATTGGTGCAAATCAAATTAATCAACTAAAAAAAATTAGAGGTTTACTCCCGGATTCATTTTTTCTTATACCAGGTGTTGGTGCTCAAGGAGGAGATTTAATTAAAGTTATTTTAAACGGAATTAATGACAAATGTGGACTAATTATTAATTCATCAAGACAGATTATATATGCTGATTCTGGATTAAAATTTCAGAAATATGCCAAAGATCAAGCAATAAAAATGCAGGAGGAAATGGAAAAACAATTATTAACTCAAGGAATTATTTGATGTTACATTATATCATTTATAAAAATAAGGATGTTAACTTACCTTGGTTAACATTTATTCATGGGGCAGGTGGAAGTTCTTCGATTTGGCATAAGCAAATTAGATTTTTTTCAAGGTTTTTTAATTTGTTGTTAATTGATCTAAGAGGTCATGGAAATTCAAAAGGTTTGACTTTAAACCCATTTCAGTCCAAATACACTTTTAAAGTTATAACCGATGATATAATTAATGTATTAAACCATGAAAAAATCTTAAAATCCCATTTTGTAGGTATTTCTCTAGGTACAATATTAATAAGAAAACTTGCAGATTTTATTCCAGAAAGAGTTATTACAATGACTATGGCTGGAGCTATTATAAAATTAAATTTTCGATCTAGAATATTGATGTATTTTGGAAATTTTACAAAATCTTTTTTGCCTTACATGTGGATATATCGCCTTTTTGCTCTTGTTGTTATGCCATACTCAAATCATAAAGAATCAAGAATACTTTTTGTAAGAGAGGCAAAAAAACTATATAGAAAAGAGTTCTTAAAATGGTATAAATTAACAACTGAAATTATACCATTACTTAAAATTTTTCGACAAGTTGAAGTTAAAATCCCTACCCTATACATAATGGGATCTGAGGATTATTTATTTTTAACTCCTGTTAGAAAATTAGTCAAAAATCAAAGTAATTCGAAGTTATTTGTGATTCCAAATTGTGGACATGTGGTTAATGTTGAAAACCCTAGCTTGTTTAATGATAAAATGCTTTCATTTATAAAGAGTAAATATTAAATTTAATTAATCTTTAACTCCAGGTTGTTTAATCACAAAGTTTTCTTTTTTCTTTTCAACATCTACAATTTGTTTAACTTCTTTTAAAAGTTTTTTTGAGTCATATATTTCTCCGTTACTGATTGTATATTTAATACCGCCAACTCTTGTTACTTGGTTATTCTTGTCTAATTTTATTGCTCCAGTTCCGTATAAAACTTTTAAATTTTTTAACGGATTTTCTTCTATTATAATCAAATCTGCCTGTTTACCAATTTCTATTGATCCAATTTGATCATCCATTCTTAATGCTTCAGCCCCATTTAAAGTTGCGGACATAATTACCTCTAAAGGGTGAAAACCAGCTTCTCTTAAAAGTTCAAGTTCGCGAATGAATGCAAATCCATATAGTTGATATATAAAACCTGAATCTGATCCAGTTGTAACTCTTCCTCCACGATTCTTATATTCATTTACAAACTGCATCCACAATTTAAAATTTTCTTTCCAAGCAACTTCTTGTTCCGTACCCCAGAAATGCCAGTATGATCCATGCGAAATTTTACTTGGTTCATAAAATCTCCAAAGAGATGGTAGGGTATACTTTTCGTGCCATTCGGCTCTTCTTGCTCTATGAAGGTCTCTACTCGCTTCATATATATTGAATGTTGGGTCTAAAGTGAAATCAAGACTAATTAATTCATTCATTACGTTATTCCAATGTTTTGAGAATGGTGCAGCTGATTGTTTCCATAACTTACCTGCCTCTTCAAATCTATGCTGTTCATTTTGATAATTATAATCCGATGGATAATCTTGAATTGTTTGTTTGTCAAATAAAGCTTCTGGAAGACCATACCAATGCTCCATTGAAGTTAGTCCTGCTCTTGCAGAATGTAATACATTCCATTTTGCTACAGTCAGTTGTGCATGATGACAGGCAGAACCCATACCAAGTCTATTGTTTTCTTTTAATGCAGCAACCATAATTTTTGGTTCTGCACCAAAAAACTTTATCCCATCTGCTCCATTTTTTTTATTTTCCTGAACCCACTTTATAGCTTCCTCAACTGATTTGATTTCATTTCTTGAACCTTCTCCAAAACGACTATATGCTATTATTCTTGGAGCAATAATTTCGTTATTTTTTGCTTTTCTTTTTAAATCAAGAGAATATTCAATACCTCTACCGCTTGGTTCTCTAACTGTTGTTACACCGTGAGCAAGCCATAATTTAAAAACATATTCCCAATCTGCCCCTTGAGCAATACCACCTATATGACCATGCATATCTATAAAGCCTGGAAGTAAGAACATTCCACTTGCATTGATTTCTTTACCTCCCTTTCTTAAAACAGGTCTTTTTTTAGAATTTATTTCAACACCTGGATAGCCGACAGTAACAATTTTCACTATTTTATCTTTTTCAATGACTAAATCGATTGGTCCTCTGGGAGGGGCTCCATTTCCATTGATTAATGTTATACCTCTAATTATTAGCTGATCAAAGGGTCCCTCAGAGTTATTTTGGGCGTTTCCAATTATAAAGTTTAAAGCAGTTAAATAAAGAAATAATTTTTTTTTCACTTTTATAAAAATGAATTTTTAAAAATCAAAGATAAAAAAAACCCCCAGTTATTATACTGGGGGAAACTAAACAAATTGTATGAGGAACTTTTAAATAAGAAATGATCTTTGATAAAAAAATAGTTGAATTGAGACCATATTCTTAAAGATTCATCCAGATTTGTTTTTCTAAAGTTATTGAGCGTATGCTTCCATTCCGTCGTGCTCAGAAATATCTAAACCTTTAATCTCATGATCTTCATCAACTCTAAGTCCAATAACTACTTTTATAACATAGAATATTATAAAGGAGCATAAAACACAGAACAGACCGACTATTAGTATCGCTTTGAGTTGTATTAAAAATTGATCAACCCCTGCCATTTGACCAAAAATTCCTACAGCCAAAGTTCCCCAAATACCACATATTAAATGAACAGTAACGGCTCCTACTGGGTCATCAAGTTTTAATCTATCGATTAATGCTACTCCTAAAACTATAATAACACCGGCAATTAGACCTATAATAATTGCATCAGTTGGACTCATTTGGTCTGCACCTGCAGTAATGCCAACTAGACCACCTAGCACACCATTCATAAACATTGTTAAATCATAGTTTTTGTACATTATATTTGAAAATAGGGCAGAAGCAACTCCTCCTGCTGCTGCTGCTAAACAGGTAGTAACAAGGGTAAGTGAAGTAAGTGTTGGATCAGCTGAAAGAACAGAACCTCCATTGAATCCAAACCACCCTAGCCAAAGAATCAATACACCTGCCGCAGCTAAGGGTATGTTTGACCCAGGAATTACTCTTGGTTTGCCATTTTCATCAAATTTACCAATACGTGCACCTAATAAGTAAATTCCAATTAAAGCTCCCCATCCACCTACTGAGTGGACTAGTGTTGATCCAGCGAAGTCATAGAAACCCATTTGGTCAAGAAAACCCCCTCCCCATTTCCATGCACCAACTATTGGATAAACTAGTCCAACATAAAAAATTGTGAATAGCATAAAGGAGATTAGTTTAATTCTACCTGCTACCGCTCCAGATACAATTGTGGCTGCTGTAGCAGCAAACATTCCTTGAAACAAGAAATCTGTCCACCATGTGTAGCCTCCATCTGCATATCCGAATCCCATACCTCCTTCAGGAGCCGAAATTCCCCATCCTGCGAATTTTAAAATACCTTCTCCTTCTTCAAATCCAGGGTACATTAAATTAAATCCTCCTATTGCATAAAGTAGGAGACCAATTGTGATGACAAAAAAGTTTTTGAATAAAATATTTACTGTATTTTTTCTTCTTGTTAAACCTATTTCAAGAAAAGAAAACCCTAAGTGCATAAAAAAGACTAAGGCTGTACAGATCATCATCCATACATTATTTACTGTTAAAATTGTTGTTTCCATTATTATTTGATATTATTAGTTTAATGACCCTTTACCTTTTTCTCCAGTTCTAATTCTGAATGCTTCGTCTACTGGAAGAATAAATATCTTTCCATCTCCAACATTTTCGGTTGCAGCAGATTTAATTATTGCATCAATAGTTGTTTGAACAAAATCCTCGTTAACAACAATTGATAAATATCTTCTTTGAATTTCAGCGGTACTATAGGATATTCCTCTGTAAACATGTCCCTGTTTCTCATTCCCTACACCAGTGACATCCCAGTAGCTGAAAAAATTAACCTCTACATCATGTAGAGCTTTTTTAACATCCGAAAATTTAGATTTTCGAATAATTGCTTCGATTTTTTTCATTTGATTTTTATTTATAGATATTCAAATTTATTGCATTGATAATCCAAAAATTAAATCACTCAGACAAAAAAAAAATTTTAAGGATATATTAAATTAATTCTATTGCTTTTTATGAATTTCATAATTTAACGACATAAATTTTTAAGTAATCTTAAAATTATACCCATAGTTTTAAAAAGCAAGTAAAAATAATATAATTTAATAAAAAAAACCCCCAGCATTTAAGCTGGGGGAAACCAAACAAATAACCTTATGTGAACGTTGCCTAGAAGGAGTATATTGCGGCAACCACAAAAGAGGCTATATTATCACTGTATTTCAAAAGACCATCAGCGTATACTGGGTCAGATGCAGTGTCAACTCTGAATTCAGGTTTGAAAATAAAGTTCCCAGAAGTATAACTTCCAGTTATTGTAAATGATGTGTTATCGAGATCAGATTTAGCTGTAACTCCATTATTATCAATTGCGCCAACACCGCCGTCAGTCTCAGAAAAAGCCTCATATCGGGCCCCTATGGTAAAACTGTCAGAAAGAGCCAATTGTGGATATAGCGCTACTCCAGAAAATGATCCAGCATTGTTATCAGCACTATATGAAGTTGCATTAACACCTAAGAAAAAACTTTCGCTTATATCTATTCCACCGGTAAAGTCAATATGACTATAACCATCTCCGGATATGAAGTTTATGTATTGACCATAAAGTCCTAGTTGAGCACCAAATGTATAGTCATTCATATCTCCTGTCAATGGGTTTACGACTTGAAATTCTGTGTAATCTGTATCATTCATTATTGCTAGCATTAGGGACGTATTTTCGGAAAGTGCAAAATCAGCTTTTATACCGGCATGAGAAAAAGGTCCATATGAGAACATGTATGAAGTTGAATAATTAAAATTCGCAACAGGTGAAATAACTTCATAACCTAAAAAAGTATTGAAATTACCTAAAGTCAATGTAAAGCTATCACTTACATTATAGTATACATAAAGTTGATTTATGATATTCGCACTTTCAGCTCCAAGTTGAGGCGAATTGAATACAGCATCAGCTCCTCTGGGACCATACACAAAATCAGCCACAAAACCTGACTTCTCACCTTCGTACGACATAATAACATTTGCCATACCCATAGCAAAACCAGGTAAATTAGCGAAGGATGAATGAGGGGCAGTTGTTGTACTTCTGTAGTATGTGTCAACTGAACCAGCTACAGCAAATGTCGGTGCTGGCTCTTCTTCTGCTTCCTGAGCATACCCGAAACTAAATAGGGCAGATATTAGTAAAAATTGAGTTATTCTTTTAAAATTTTTCATATTTATTAATTTAATTTATTATTTATTTTCTTTGAGCCAAGCTTCAAATCCACCACCATCAAATCCACCAATTCCATGTTCTTCGGTGTCTAATCCGTTGATTTCAACCTCCTCTGATACTCTCAATCCTAGTGTAGATTTTAAAATTCCAAAGCCTATTAGTGCAGTAACAGTTGCCCATACTCCATACGCTAAAACTCCTATTGCTTGGATACCTAGTTGACTTGCTCCACCACCATTGAATATACCAATACCAGTAGCACCATCAACACCCCAGAGACCAATTACAAGAGTACCCCATGCACCAGCAACTCCATGAGCAGAAGCTGCTCCAACTGCATCATCAATTTTTAAAACTTTATCAATAAATTCAATTGAAAAAACAACTATTATTCCTCCAATTAAACCAGCCATAAATCCACCGCCAAAAGTCATGTTTCCGCAACCCGCAGTTATTGAAACCAATCCTGCAATAATTCCATTCAGTGTCATACCCAAATTTGGTTTTCCATCCTTAATCCAAGTTAAAGCCATTGCACCAACACCACCAGCGGCAGCTGCAATATTTGTTACCATCACAACCGCTGAGGCCGCAACAGAATCATCACCTCCCCATGCTAATTGAGAACCACCATTGAATCCAAACCAACCAAGCCATAAAATAAAGACTCCGAGGGTTCCTAGTAATAAGTTGTGCCCTGGTATGACATTTGATTTTCCATCTACATATTTACCAAGACGCGGACCTACCATCCATGCTCCAACTAAAGCTGCCCATCCACCTACTGAGTGAACAATAGATGAACCTGCAAAGTCAATGAATCCCATATTTGCTAAAAATCCATCTCCGTTCCACTGCCATGAGCCTGATATTGGATAAATAATTGCTGTTAAAAAAATTGTAAAAATTACATAGGTAGTATACTTAGTTCTTCCAGCAATAGCCCCAGAGACTATTGTGGCGGCTGTAGCACAAAAAACTGTTTGGAAAAATACATCGTGCGCACCGTCACCTGGATTAAAAAGTAATCCGCTTGTGGCTATGTATCCATTTGTATCTCCGTACATTAATCCATAACCTAATGCCCAAAAGGATATTGTACCAACTGATATGTCTAGAATATTTTTCATTGAGATATTTACCGCATTTTTTGAACGAGTAAACCCAGATTCTACAAGAGTAAACCCGGCTTGCATGAAAAATACTAGTATACCAGAAAGCAATATCCAAAGTATTGTGAAGTCATCATTAACCTCAACAACATTTATCATATTTGATATAAAATAGTTTATCATAGTGTTTAAGTTTATTTATTTTAGAAAATCAAAACTATATATTAATTAAAGTTTTATAAGATGAATTTTAAATCCATTATTAACTTTTAGAAGATTAAATTTTTTTTAAGTAAAAAAATAAAGGGTTTGTTTTTTTAGATACTTTTTTTTATCAAAGTCTCAAAAAAATGATCTTTACATAAAATATAAACTAGATTAATTCTAATTTTTATTGTGTAATTAATTATATAATAAATGATTCTTTGAAAAATCAATAATAGTTCTGTAAAAACTTAAAGGAGTCATAACCAATTTTAATCATTATTAAACCAAAAATAAAACTAGAGATAGAATATTTTAAAAATAATAACCAATTTTGATTTTTGAGCATTACTAATGCCTCATTACTAAAAGTGGAAAATGTAGTGAGTCCTCCACATATACCTATTGTAAAAAAAATCATCCATTCAGAACGAAAATTTTTGATAACCCAATTTGAAAAAAATCCTAGAAGAAAACAACCAGTTAAATTGGCTAAAAAGGTTCCCCAGGGAAATGAGTTAGAATTTGACAAAAATAATTTTCCTATCAAATATCTAAATGCAGAACCAATACCTCCACCTAAAAAAACAAGTATTAAGTTTTTGAATGTATTCATCTTATTGGGTAGTAAAGTCCAGTTATCCATTTTGTTGAATCTTTCGTTTCATAGGATCCTTTCCAAATCACTTCAAATGGTGCATTAAAAATTTTCTTATTAATATCGATTAAATGTTTATCCAAAATTTTCCACCCTCTATCTTTATTAGTTGGATACCCATCATGAGTAACACCAATTACATCTTGTGTTGGAAAATAATTGCAAACAAGTTTTGGTGTTAAATTAAGTTCAGGACAATTTTTTAGTGGAATAGCAATTATTGATTCAATTTTTTTTTCTGTTTGTGATGTATAAATAATGAACCTTTTTCCGTTTTTTGATAATTTATTTGAACTAATAAATTTTTCAAGATTTTTATATTCAATATCCTTTATTTTATCAAAATTTTTTTTTGAAGTTGATAATATCTTTCCTAAATAAAACCCACCTTCATGAATTTGTTTTCCTATGTATTTGTATGAACTATAAAAATATGTTCTACCAATAAGTACAAGTATAATTGAAATTATAACAAACGATATTATTAAATAATTTTTCAATTTTTTTAGGATCAATTAAGAGTATATTTTTTTATCAAAAATAATGTGATAGTTAGCCCTACCATAAAAAGAATAATTTTAAAACTCCCTTTAAAATATTCTTTTTGATTTTTTCTATCTTGTCGGTAAGAATATATTATAATTATTGTGAAGATAATTATAAACGCAATTGCAAAAATAAGTTGACCTTTAGTGAACATCAATTTAATTTATAACAAAATTAATCAAAGCATAATTAAAATAATCTGTAATCTAAAATAAAAAATGATTGAAAAACCAATAAATTCAGTAAAAAAATTTCATGATGCATTCAATATTGATGTATCAGTCTCACCCACAGTTGATCTTCCATTAAATAAAATTAAATTAAGATTTAAGTTAATGTCAGAAGAAAATAAAGAATATTTTGAGGCAGCTAAAAATAAAGATTTAATTGAAATAGCTGATGCACTTGGTGATATGCTATATATTCTCTGTGGAACTATATTGACTCATGGAATGCAAGACAAAATTGAGGAAGTTTTTAATGCTATTCAAGATAGTAATATGAGTAAACTTGGTGAAGATGGCAAACCAATATACCGAAAGGATGGAAAAGTTTTGAAAGGTCCTAATTATTTCAAACCAAATCTAAAAAAAATATTTAGAGAACATAATAATTAGATGCCTACCCTCCAACCATATGGATCTTTTGATACATTATATTGAATATCGGTTATCATTTTTTTTATTCTTTTAGCATAAGAATTTTCCGGTAAATTAATATTGTAATCAATATTTTTGTAACCGAAACCTGATATTGGAAGGATTACAACTGCAGTTCCAGCACCAAAAACTTCCTTCAATGATTTATTATTTGCAGAACTAACTAATTCATCAACCGAAAAAGGCCTAACTTCAATATCAATATTTATATCTTTTGCTATTTGAATAACACTTTTTCTAGTTATACCATCGAGTATTCTGTCGTTAGTTGGAGCTGTGATTAATTTATTATCAATTCTAAAGAAAACGTTCATGGTTCCTGCTTCTTCAATGTATTTGTGTTCATTTGAATCTGTCCATATTATTTGTTGATATCCTTTGTCTTGTGCAATAGAAGTAGGATAAAAAGAAGCTCCATAGTTCCCTGCAGCCTTAGCATATCCAATTCCTCCACTAGATGCCCTACTAAATTTTTCTGCAATTAATACGTTAAATTTGGATTCGTTGTAGTATGATTTTGCAGGTGAACATATTATAATAAATTTATATTCGTTTGACGGAGATGCTTGTACAGTTGGTTGACTAGCGAAAACGAAAGGTCTTATGTAAAGAGAATTACCTTGTCCAGATTTTACCCAATTAGAATCTAAAGACACCAATTTTTTTAGGCCATTTATAAAATATTCTTCTGGAATTTCCGGGATTTTCATCCTTTTACATGATTTATTGAATCTGATAAAATTCTCTTTAGGTCGAAATAACCATACTTTTCCTTTCGTATCTTTATAAGCCTTCATACCCTCAAAAATTGCTTGTCCGTAATGAAGTGCACTTGTTGATGGATCGATAGAAATATTTTGATAGGGAATAATTTTAGGTTCATTCCATTTGTTGTTAATGAAATTACAAACAAGCATATGATCAGTAAAAACCTCTCCAAAAGATAAATTTTCAAAGTCAACACTTGTGTGTCTGGGATTATTGTTTATTTTAATTTCCAATTCCTAATAATTTTAAAAATTAAAATAAAAGTAATTTATTTTAAATCATATTTAACTTTTTTTGTTTAAAACTTCCTATCAAAAACATAAAATAATAAAAATTCATTTTCTTTACCTAATGAAAGAAAAAATCATAACAGATGATGGAAGTTTTTCATTATATGACACTTCATTAAATGAATACTATCACTCTAAAAAGGGTGCTTATTCAGAATCAATTCATGTTTATATCAATAATGGAGTTGATTATTGGTTTAAAAATAACCCAGAGAAAAAAATATGCAGAATATTTGAATTGGGTTTTGGTACTGGTTTGAATGCACTTGTTACAAAGAGATATGCAGAAGAAAATAAACTAAAACTTAAGTATTTTTCAATCGAAAAATATCCCCTGACCAATTCTCAAACTCAGCTTATAAAACCTAAATGTTTATCAATTAGTGAGGAAAATATCTATAATTCTAGTTGGAATCATGAATTAAATTTAAGTTCTTTTTTTTCTATCAAAAAAATCCATGATGATTTTTTTAAATTTAATTTTATTGAAAATTATGATGTAATATTTTATGACGCTTTTGCTTTTCATGCACAACCTCTAATGTGGAAGAATGAAGCATTGAAAAAATCTATAAATATCTTAAACAAAAAAGGCGTTTGGGTAACATATTGCTCAAAGTCAGATGTTAGAAGAGTTCTCGAATCTTTTAATGTTGATGTAAAAAAAGTCCCTGGTTTTCTTCAAAAAAGAGAAATGCTGAGAGTAATAAAAAATTAATCTATAATTTTGTTTTAGATGAAAATTCTTATAACTGGAGCAACTGGACTAATTGGAAGAGTAATATCGATAAAATTATTAAATAAGGGTTATAGGGTCAACTTTTTGACTACTTCGAAGAAAAAAATAAATTCAATTGATGGCTGTAATGGATTTTACTGGGATCCCCAGAAAGGTGTTATTGATTTAAATGCATTTGACGGAGTCACACATTTAATCAATTTAGCAGGAACTTCAATATCAAGAAGGTGGACAAAAAAACATAAAAATAAAATAATTGAAAGTAGAGTTTTGTCAGCTAACATAATTTATAATTCTTTAATTGATCTTCAAATAAAGCTAAAAGGAATTATTTCAGCATCTGCAATTGGATATTATCCTAACAGTGAGAAATATTTTAATGAATCTGATTCATTTTTACCCGAAAATTTTCTTCAAAGAGTTGTCCAAAAATGGGAGAAGGCGATTACTGAACTCGAAACCCAAACTCAAAATTTGTTAATATTAAGAATTGGATTAGTGATTTCTTCGAAAGGAGGTATATTGTCTTATATTGTTCCTCCTATAAAATTTTGTTTCGGTTCAGCCTTTGGTTCTGGAAATCAATGGCAATCGTGGATCCATATTGATGACCTTGCTGAAATTTTTTTATATTCAATCGAAAACAGTCTCTCAGGTATTATAAATGCCGTTGCTCCATGTCCAATTACACAAAATAAATTAATTAAATCTCTAGCAAATTACTTAAATAGGCCAATAATCTTTCCAAATATTCCAAATTTTGTAGTTAAGTTTTTTTTTAATGAAAGAAGTCAATTATTTCTTGGTAGTCAAAAAATCAGTTCTAAAAAAATAGAAAAAAAGGGATTCAAGTTTAAATTTAAAATATTTGAAAATGCTATTAGTGATCTTAAAATTAAATAAGTGACATTATGACACTTTTAAATGATTGGCAATACCTTTGCAATTATTAAATAAATATTTTATGACTGTGTCAAAAAAAAATAAAGAAAAAACAAAGGCTAGATCTGTTAATTCAAATAAATTAAAAAAAGCAAATAAGTCAACGCATGCAATTGATTTAAAAAAAATATCAGATGAATTACAGGCTGAAAAAGAAAAATTTTTAAGATTATTTGCCGAGTTTGAAAATTATAAAAAAAGAACATCTAAGGAACGAGTTGACCTTTTTAAATCTGCAAACCGTGAATTGATGTTAGCTCTAATTCCCGTTATTGATGATTTTGAACGAGCGAAAAATCAAATTAAAGTTGCAAACGAATCAGACGATCTCAAAGGTTTATATTTGATTTTTAACAAAATGAATGAAACTCTTAGGAATAACGGGCTTTCTGAAGTCGAAGTCTCAATTGGTGATACCTTTGATTCTGAAATACATGAAGCAATAACCCAAATTCCCGTTAAAAATAAAAAGCAAAAGGGTAAAATCATCGATGTTATTGAAAAAGGCTATATCCTTGGTGAAAAAATAATAAGGTTTCCTAAAGTTGTTGTTGGACAATAATATAGATTATGAAAGAGGATTATTATGACATACTAGGAATTTCAAGAGGTGCTAGTGCTTCAGAAATCAAAAAAGCTTACAGGAAAATGGCTATAAAGTATCACCCAGATAAAAACCCTGGTGATAAATCTGCCGAAGCCAATTTTAAAAAAGCTGCTGAAGCCTACGAAATTCTTGGAAATCCTGAAAATAAATCTAAGTATGATCAATATGGCCATGCTGCTTTTGAAAATGGTGGTTTTGGTTCTGGAGCTGGAATGAATATGGATGATATATTTAGTCAATTTGGCGATATTTTTGGTGGGGCATTTGGAGGTTTTGGAGGAGGTTTTGGTCAGCAAAGATCAACCCAAAGAAGAGGTAGTAACTTAAGAATAAGGGTTTCATTATCTCTAGAAGAAATAGCATCTGGAGTGGAAAAAAAAGTTAGGGTAAAGAGAAAAGTACAAGCGCCTGGGATAGAATACGTTACATGCAGTAAATGTAATGGAACAGGACAAGTTACCAAAATAACTAATACCATATTAGGAAGAATGCAAACTTCTTCACCATGTAATATGTGTGGAGGATCAGGTCAAATCATATCAAATAGACCTCCTGGATCTGACTCTCAAGGAATGATTCAAGAAGAGGAGACCGTTTCAATCAAAATTCCCTCGGGAGTTGAAGATGGAATGCAATTAAAGGTCTCTGGCAAAGGAAATGCCGCATTATCAAACGGTGTCTCTGGAGATTTATTGGTCTTAATTAATGAAAAACCGCATGAGAAATTCATTAGGGAAGGGCAACATCTTCATCTAGATGTTTACATAAGTATATCTGAAGCTGTTTTAGGAATTTCCAAAGATATCCAACTGTTAGTTGGAAAAGTTAGAATAAAGCTTGAATCTGGTATTCAGTCAGGGAAAACATTAAGATTGCGAGGGAAAGGTTTACCAGATATTAATGGCTATTCATCGGGAGATTTATTAGTTCATATAAATGTTTGGACTCCAAAAGTACTTAATAGAGATCAAAAAAGATTTTTTCAAAGTATGATAGATGATGATAATTTTGAACCTAAACCTGACAAATCGGATAAATCATTTTTTGAAAAGGTTAAAGATATGTTTTCATAAATTTCTATAAATTACCATTTTTTACAAATTTTTATTGTTTACGCTTGTATTTTAGTTTTGTTTTTGTATAATAAACTATGATTTATATTCAGAGCCCATTAAGAAGTTTTTTAGATAAAGAAATTTCATTAGGTCAATCGATAATATTGAATCCTAAATCGATTTTAATTATTTTATTAGCTTTTTTTATTACTTGGTTATTTTTAAAAACAGTTAAAAAAATAATTTATCGAGCATTATCTGAAGATGCAAAAATTAAATTTGAAAGTATATTTTCTTTTTTTAATTATTTTGTTTATGTAGTTGTAACCCTTATTACAATTAATACAATAGGGATTGACTTAACTGGTTTTTTAGCAGCTTCCGCAGCACTGCTTGTTGGAGTTGGTTTAGCACTTCAAACATTTATTCAAGATATTATATCGGGTGTTTTTATAATTGCTGATCAGACTGTTCATGTTGGTGATATTATTCAAATTGATGGACAAATCGGTAAGGTAGAAAATATTAAACTCAGAACAACAAGAGCAGTAACGAGAGATAATAAAGTTTTAATTATTCCAAATCACATGTTTTTGACTAAAATTTTATATAATTGGACAGAAAATGGAACTCTAATTAGAGAATCTGTTTCTGTTGGGGTTTCTTATAATACAGATATAGAAATGTTAAAAGATAAATTAATTGAAATAGCTCTCGAACACCCTTTAATTCATAAAGACAAAAAACCCTTTGTTTTATTTGATGATTTTGGTGAAAATTCTTTAAATTTTACACTTGTTTTTTCAATGTCAAATAGTTTTAATTTACATAAGGTAAAAAGTGATATAAGATTCTCAATGAATAAGTTTTTTATTGAGAATAATATTGAAATTCCATTTCCTCAGAGAACGGTTAAACTTATTAATTCTAAAAGCAATTAATCAATGGCTAAAATTTTAATTATTGAAGATGAGGAACCAATAAGAAGAGTTCTGGTCAGAGTATTAACAGAAGAAGATTCATCATTTGATGTCCATGAGGCAATTGATGGAAAAGATGGATTAAAAAAACTTGATAATAATGATTTTGACCTAGTTTTATGTGATATAAAAATGCCTAAATATGATGGCATAGAAGTTCTTGAAAAAGCCAAGGTTTCAAAAAAAACACTTCCTTTTATCATGCTAACAGGCCATGGAAATGTATCGACTGCTGTCGAAGCAATGAAGTTAGGTGCTTATGATTTTATTTCAAAACCCCCTGATCTGAATAGATTATTAAATTCTGTAAGACATGCACTTGAAACAAAAAATTTAGTTCACGAAAATATTATATTAAAAAAGAAAGTAGCAAGAAAGTATAAGATGATTGGTAAGTCTGATGCAATAACTAAAATTCATGATCTTGTTGATAAGGTAGCTCCAACTGATGCTCGTGTTTTGATAACTGGTGACAATGGTACCGGAAAAGAATTAGTTGCTCACAATATCCATGAAAAAAGCAAAAGATCTAATTCTCCATTCATTGAGGTAAATTGTGCAGCTATTCCTTCCGAGCTAATTGAAAGTGAGCTTTTTGGTCACATGAAAGGAGCTTTTACATCTGCCATTAAGGATCGAAAAGGAAAATTTGAGTTGGCAAATAATGGTACATTATTTTTGGATGAAGTTGCTGACATGAGTTTAGCAGCTCAAGCAAAAGTCCTGAGAGCTCTTGAGGAAGATAAGATTCAACGTGTTGGTGGAAATAAAGATATTGCAGTAGATGTCAGAGTAATTGCAGCAACAAATAAAAATTTACATCAAGAGATTAAAAATGGAAATTTTAGAGAAGACTTATTCCATAGGTTGGCGGTAATTTTGATAAAAGTTCCGCCACTCAATGACCGTAAGGAGGATATTGATTTATTAGTCAATCATTTTGTTAGTTTACTCGCTAAAGACCAAGGACTTGAGGCTAAAGTTTTTGACTCAAAAGCTATAGATGCATTAAAAAACTATCCCTGGTCAGGAAATATTAGAGAGTTAAGAAATGTTATAGAAAGACTTCTTATTTTGGGTAATAACCCAATCACCAAAGAAAATATAATCCAGTTTGCAAAAAAGTAAAGTAATTATGTTTCGATATTTTTTTATTTTACTTTTATTCCATATAAAATCATTTACGCAAGACTTAAATCAAATTGATTATACTATAAAATCCTTTCATGACTTTTCTCTAACACAAGGGAAAAGTTATAGTTGGCTTGAGCACTTATCTAATCAGATTGGAAGTAGACTATCAGGATCTTTGGGAGCGGAGAGAGCTGTTCAATGGGCAAAGGAAGAATTGGAAAATCTCAAATTAGATAAGGTATGGTTGGAACCAGTTATGGTTCCTAAATGGGTCAGAGGAAATTTTGAATATGCCAGTATCGAGAGTTCAGCTGGTAATTCAATTAATGTTCAGGTTTGTGCATTGGGTGGATCAATAGCCACACCAACTAATGGAATCAGAGCTGAAGTTGTAGAAGTAAAATCTTTTGAAGATTTAAAAAAACTTGGAAAAAACTCAATTCAGGGTAAAATTTTATTTTTTAATACTCCCATGGATCCAAAGGAGATAAATACTTTTTTAGCATATGAAAAAATAGTAAACCTAAGAGTTAATGGTGCAAGTGAAGCGATTAAATATGGTGCTAAAGCGGTTGTTATTCGTTCACTTAATACAGTAAATGATGACTTTCCACACACCGGTTCAATGAGTTATGGTAAAACAAAATTAAATTTAAGAATACCTTCACTTGCAATAAGTACTAATGGAGCAAATTTATTAAGTTCAATGTTAAAGCTGGATCCTGGTTTAAAGTTTTTTGTTAAACAAAATTGTAAAAATTATCCTGACGTATTATCTTATAATGTAATTGGAGAAATAAAAGGATTTGAGTATCCAAATACAATAATAGTGATTGGTAGTCACCTAGATTCATGGGACTTGGGTGATGGTTCTCATGATAATGGATCTGGTGTTACGCAATCAATGGAGGTTCTTAACACATTTATGTCATTAGGATACAAACCAAGACATACAATACGTGTTGTTTTGTTTATGAATAATGAGGATGGTTTTAGAGGTACTAAAAAATATTTAAATAATTCAATTCAAAATAAAGAGGAGCACTTATTTGTTTTAGAATCCGACACAGGAGGTTTTTCTCCTAGAGGTTTTTCCTTTGATTCTTCTTCTGAGATTTTTGAAAAAATTAAAAAGTGGAATAAATTTTTTAAACCGTTTTTGATTGATGATTTTTTTATTGAAGGGGTAGGGGCAGATATTAATTTATTAAAGTCATCTGGAGCTGTTTTATCAAGTTTAATAACTGATTCCCAAAAATATTTTGAATATCATCATTCTGCCCAAGATATTTTCGATAAAGTAAATAAGAGAGAGCTTGAGTTAGGTGCAGCAGCGATGACTAGTTTAATTTATTTAGTTGATACCTTTGGTTTATAAAGTGTAAATTTGCCAAAAGATTTATAATGATTCTCACTTCCTACACTAAGGAATTTGATTACAACATAAAACTTGCTTTACCGGTTATAACAGCTCTCCTTGGTCACACTTTTGTTCAATTGGTAGATAATGTCATGGTTGGTCAGCTTGGGACAGCCTCATTAGCTGCAATTTCCTTAGGGAATAGTTTTTTTTGGGTAGCTATGTCAATAGGGATCGGTTTTTCCACTGCTATAACCCCTTTAGTTGCTGAGACAGATGGTGAAAATAATATTAAAAAAGGTCGAAAAGTATTTCTTCACGGACTTTACTTGTGTACTTTTTTAGGGTTAATTTTATTTATATGTTTATTATTAATACATCCTTTTCTTTATAAAATGGGTCAACCAATTCAGGTTGTTGGAATGGCTTTTAATTATTTGTATTGGGTAGGAATTTCATTAATTCCACTTTTAATTTTTCAATCACTAAAACAATTTTCAGATGGGATTTCTTACACTAAACCATCAATGTATGCTAGCTTGTTGGCTAATATAATTAATGTAGTTTTAAATTACATGTTAATTTTTGGTAATTTGGGAGCTCCTAAAATGGGAATTGAGGGAGCAGCAATTGGAACTATGATTTCAAGATTTTTAGCTCTAATTTTTATGGTTATTTATCTAAAAGTAGACTCAAAGTATTCACGATATCTTAAAAATTTAAATTTTATGGATCTTGAGAAACTTTTATTTCAAAAAATTTTAAAAATTGGATTTCCGAGTGCTGCAATTATGTTTTTTGAAATTACATTTTTTACATGTTGTGTATGGATGTCTGGATTACTTGGAAAAAATCCACAAGCTGCAAATCAAATTGCGTTGAATCTATCTACCATAACATATATGGTTGCAATGGGATTGAGTGTTGTTGCAATGATTAGGGTAGGAAATCAAAAAGGGAAAAAAAATTTTATTGAGTTACGCAGAGTAGCCATATCAGTTTTTTTATTAATTTTTATTTTAGATATTTTCTTTTGTTTGACATTTATCCTTTTACACAATCAGCTCCCATGGATTTATTTGGATTCTAAAAATTTAATCAATTCTTCAGATATTTACAGAGTCGTTGAATTATCTTCGAGTTTGTTATTAATATCAGCTTTTTTTCAAATATCTGATGGTTTACAGTCGGTATTGATTGGTGCATTAAAAGGATTACAAGACGTTAAACTACCTGCATTAATTGCATTTACATCCTATGGTCTTATTGGGCTGCCTATCTCCTATTTACTCGGAATAAAATCTAATTATGGAGTTATTGGTATATGGATCGGTTTATTCTTTGGATTAACTATTTCGTCTATTTTCTTATTGGTACGATTTCAATATCTTACAAAAAAATTGATAAATCAAAATTTATATAAATCAAATGTTTGATCACATAATTGAAATAGATAAGGCTTTATTTATATACTTAAATGGATTAGGAACAGAGACATTCGATTTTTTTTGGTTATTAATAACAAATAAACTTTTAAATTTTATTTTGTACTTTATTTTGTCGGTCATATATTTAAAACAGGAAAAATGGAAGCAGTTTGGGTTACTATTATTCTGCCTAGGTATTATGATTCTATTTACTGATCAAGTAACAAATATATTTAAATATATGTTTGCAAGATTACGACCTTGTCATAACGAGGACATATCAAATAATATAAGATTATTGAAATCTAATTGTGGAGGACTCTATGGATTTTTTTCGGCACATGCATCAAATTCATTTGCTTTAGCTGTTTTTTTTTCAACCTTATTTTTTAACAAAATAAATAAATTACCTTTTCTATTATTAACATTTGCTTCATTAGTATCATACAGTCGCATTTATATTGGTGTACATTATCCTTTTGATGTTGTTTCAGGAGCAATTTTTGGAATACTTTCTGGTTATTTGTTTTATATTCTTTTTGAGAGATATATAAAGATTAAGACATAAACAGCACTTTAGTTTTGATAAAACAATTAAAATAAATTTGATTCTCAGTTTTAAATTTTAGTAGTTATTTTAATGATTTTTTTTTAACAAGTTTGAAAATTTTGATTTAAAATTATTTAATCTAGGAATTGATACATTTATCACATAAGGGTTATTTGGATTGAGTTTTTCGTAATCTTGATGATAATCTTCAGCGTAATAAAACTTTTCTAATTTTTTAATTTCAGTTTTAATTGATTTTTTGAAAATATTTTTATTCGTTAGGGAATCAATCTTTCTATTGATAATTTCCTTTTCTTCTTCATTTTTATAAAATGCAATAGACCTATATTGTGATCCAATATCTGGACCCTGCCTATTTAAAGTAGTAGGGTCGTGAGATCCAAAAAAAACATCAACAAGAGTTTCAAATGAAATCTTCGATTTGTCATAGATTACCTCTACTGATTCAGCATGGCCAGTTCTACCAGTTCCTATGCTGTTGTAGGTAGGGTTGGTTGTTGTTCCTCCAGCATAGCCAGAAAAGACTTCCTCAACTCCTTTCAAGCTTTCAAAAATAGCTTCAACGCACCAGAAACACCCTGAAGCAAAATAAGCCTTTTCTTTATTTTCAAAGTTAATATTTTTTGGAGGCAAGTTTTGTAATTTATTTTTAGTTGAATTAAGTTTTGCTTGACAGGAGTAAAGAAAAAACAACGAAAAGATCAGAATTATTTTATTTTTCATTTTTTGGCAATTCAATTATTCAATAAAATTAATAATCTGTTTCGAATATTCATTCCAAGAATACTTTTTACTTGAGTATTCAATATTTTTAATAAATAATTTGTTTTTTTTTGAATTCATCATCTCCTTTAGTTTGATGGATATGTTTTTTGGGTCATTAGAACATATCAAACCAGTTTTATCTCTTTCAATCGGTGTTTTTAAACCTAATAGATTTGAAACTAAAATTGGGGTTTTAAAATGATATGCAACCGGAATTACTCCACTTTGACTTGCAGATTTATAGGTCAGAGAGACAATATCAGCGGAGGAAAAACATAATTGAGTTAATTCTTCATCTGCAAATTTTGGAATTATATAAATCCTTTCCTTTAAATTTAATTTATCAATAATTTTTTTGTATTTATTAATTGGTTCATAAAACTCTCCTACAATAGCTAGTTTTGAACTAGATTTAGAAAGAGGTGGTTCTCCAAATGATTTAATTAATAAATCAAGACCTTTATATCCTCTGATCAAACCATAAAACAAAATAATTGGAGAATCTATATCCCAGCCTAATTTCTTCCTAGAAAAAGATTTTGAGAGTTTTTTAGGTAGATTGTTGCTAATTGGATGAAAACCAGAGAAAATATTTGATTTCATTTTACTCTCTAATTCTAATGCTACACTTTTCGATAATGTTAAGTATTGATTAACTCTTTTAGAAAAAAATTTGTTCAAAATTTGATCAAAAATTTTTGGTTCATGTGGAGTCCAATTATCAACCATGGCGACCACCTTTATTTTATCATCTAAATGTCTGATCAATCCTAAATAACAAATTGATAAAAATGGAGTGTAATATCTAAGAATAACTACTTTGGGATTAATGTTATTTATTTTTTTTGATACATGAAACCAATTTATAGGGTTATAACTATGGATATATCTTTTAATTCTAAGTGATTTAGGTTTGATGTTTTTGCTAAACTGACTTTTACCAGGAAATAAGAAATTTGGATAAAGTTTTTTAAAAGTAAATAGCTTAACTTTTTTACCCAAATTAGTTAGACTTTGTGCAAATTCATTTTGAGTGTCCGCTATTCCACCCCTGTATGGGTAAGCCGGACCAATTAACAAATAATCAAGCTCATGCATTCACAAGTCTTTTTGGAGTAGAAATAAAAAATAAACTTATTAATGTTAGGATTAGATAAATACATATTGAATTGATAAATACTCTAGAGTTAGATGCATATATATCCCAGTTAGAAGGGATTACAAAATATATTAAAACTAAACTAGATCTTATGAATTCAAATATTTTAGACCATTTATGGCCATCCATGAACGATGTAAATCCAAAAATACTTATCATAATTATAAAACCAAGTTCAAAACGATTTGACGGATTTAAATTTGAATAAAAAAATAAGAAATAATAAAGTATAGAGTTTATTCCAAGAAATTGAATTATAGCCCATACCTTATTTTCAAAATTTTCTTGTGTCTTGTACTTAATTTGTTTATGAACATCTTTTATTGTTTTTATTGGATATTTTTCTTTTACATCATCTGGTCTCCAACCTGTTGGTTTAAACCAGATATAAAATTTTGCCTTCCAATCTTTTGTATAATATGCATCTCTAATAAGTCTCCACAGATGTTGAAAATTAATCCAAAATGGATTCCATGTCTGAACAGGCTTTAAAACACCATACACAGGTTTTATTTCATCTAATTCTTCTTGAAATGTACCAAAAACTCTATCCCAAACACAAAAAATTGCGGATAAATTTTTATCTATATATTCAGGATTAATGGCATGATGAACTCTGTGTTGAGATGGCGTTACAATAATGTATTCTAAGATTCCTAATTTCCCTATGTGTCTAGTGTGATACCAAAACTGACCAAACAGATGAAGTGGTGTTAGAATTGAAATTATTTCATATGGAATTCCAAGAATAGCTGCAGGTATTAAAAATAATGCCGTAAAGCCTATTAAATTTGATATACTTTGTCTTAAGGCACATGCAAGATTAAATTCTTCACTACTGTGATGAATTACATGAATATTCCAGAAAATATTTACTTCGTGTTTTAGCCGATGAATCCAATATTGAGAAAAGTCAATACATATGAATGCTAAGATCCACAATAAATATGTATCATTTAAACTAGTAATTGAAAAGTTTTTAAGTAAAAACGGGTATGAGATTAAAATAACAATTAATCCCAATGAATTTTTAATTATTTGAGTCATTCCTGACGTCAAACTAGTGAGTGTGTCATAGAAACTATAAGTTTGAAATCCCTTGTAGTGACCATATGCAATTTCAATTAGAACAAGAAAGCTGAAACTGGGTATTGCTATCAAAAGAGCACTAACGTATGCTTCCATTATTAATATAAATTTTATACAAAGAAAGTAAAACTATCTTTAAAGAATTTAATGATCTATTAAAACCCATTCACCTTTATTAATTAAAATTTCAGCTTGTTTATATTTTATTGTTTTGGAAGTACCATCCTTTATATTTTTTATTGTAACTCGGTCATTTCTTCCGATTTTTGGTTTTTCCCTTACAATAGTTTCTACTCTTTGATTAGAGCTAACACTTGCACCAATATTTCTATTTTTTGCTGCTACTTGATCCGTATTTAAAATTTCATCTTTTTGTGTTGCAAAATTTTCATTTCTTATAAATTGTTTTGCTTCTTTAATAGCTGATTCATTTTGAGAAGGTAAACTTCCTTTTATTAAAAAAGATAAAGTATCTCTGTTCAATTGATTAATCATTTCCTTAAAAAGTTCAAAGGACTCAAATTTATATATTAATAATGGATCCTTTTGTTCATGAACTGCCAATTGAACGGACTGTTTTAATTCATCCATTTTTCTTAAGTGTGTTTTCCATATATCGTCAATAAATGCCAAAGAAATGTTTCGCTCAAAATCATCAACTAATTTATCTCCTTTTGATTCGTATGCTTCTTTAAGATCAGTAACAACATTAATGGATTTAACACCATCGGAAAAAGGAACTACAATTCGTTCAAATTTATTTCCTGGTTTTTCATAAACATTTTTTATTACGGAAAATGCAATTTTTGAATTTGATTTGGTTTTGTCTTGATAAAAGTTCAATAAAAATGCGTACAATTCATCAATCATGTTTATCTCATCTAAATCTTCAAACTGATCTAATTTAATTGGTGCAGTTACAGAGAAATTATTAATTATTTCAAATTCAAAATTTTTATAGTCGTTCAAGCTTTTATTCCTTGTGACAATATCCTCACATGTATCATATAACATATTAGCAATATCAAGTTTTAACCTATCTCCACTCAAAGCATTTCTTCTTCTTTTATATATGACCTCACGTTGAGAATTCATTACATCATCGTATTCAAGCAACCTTTTCCTTATGCCAAAGTTATTTTCTTCAACTTTCTTTTGGGCTCGTTCAATCGACTTAGTCATCATAGAATGTTGAATAACTTCACCATCTTCTAATCCCATCTTATCCATAACCTTTGCTACTCTTTCAGATCCAAACAATCTCATCAAATTGTCTTCAAGTGAAACAAAAAACTGTGAGCTTCCAGTATCTCCTTGTCTCCCTGATCTACCTCTTAGTTGTCTATCAACTCTTCTTGAATCGTGTCTCTCAGTTCCAATAATTGCAAGCCCACCGGAATTAATAACGGATTCTGAAAGTTTTATGTCAGTTCCTCTACCAGCCATGTTTGTTGCAATTGTAACTACTCCAGGATAGCCAGCCTCGGCAACAATATCAGCTTCTTTTTTGTGTAATTTAGCATTTAGTACATTGTGTTTAACTTTCCTTATTGTTAATGTTTTACTTAATAATTCAGATATTTCAACCGATGTAGTTCCAATTAATACAGGTCTACCTTCTTTTGAAAGTCTTGTAACTTCATTAATAACTGCATTATATTTTTCTCTTTTGGTTTTATATATTAAATCATTTTCGTCTTTTCGAACTACAGGTTTGTTCGTTGGGATTTCAATTACATCCAATTTATATATTTCCCAAAACTCACCTGCCTCAGTCACAGCAGTACCTGTCATTCCAGAAAGTTTTTTATACATTCTAAAATAATTTTGTAAAGTTACTGTGGCAAAGGTTTGTGTCGCTGCTTCAATTTTAACATTTTCTTTAGCTTCAATTGCTTGATGTAAACCATCTGAATAACGTCTACCATCCATAATTCTTCCGGTTTGTTCATCAACTATCATCACTTTGTTATCTATTACTACATATTCGACATCTTTTTCAAATAAAGTGTATGCTTTTAATAGTTGATTTAAAGAATGAATTCTTTCGCTTTTAACATTGAAATCTTTATAAAGGATTTGTTTTTTCTCGGCCTCTTTTTTTGGATCCAATCCTTGCGATTCAATAATTGCAATTTCAGAGCCTATATCTGGTAATATGAATAGGCTGGAATCTTTACTTTTAGTCGACAATAATTCTGTTCCTTTTTCAGTTAAATCAATTTGATTATTTTTCTCATCAATAACAAAGTATAATTCTGCGTCAATTATATGCATATTCCTATTGTTGTCTTGCATATAAAAATTTTCATTTTTTTGTAACAATTGCTTAATACCCTCTTCACTCAAATATTTAATTAGTGCCTTATTCTTTGGAAGACCCCTGAATACCGTGTAGAGAATTTTTCCTCCTTCCTCATCATTACCTTCTTTGATTTTCATTTTTGCTTCAGCCAATAAGCCATTTAAAAGTGATTTTTGTTTTGAGACTAATTCTGAAACCTGCGGTTTCAGTTGATTAAATTCATGTCTATCCCCTTCAGGTGTTGGACCTGAAATAATAAGTGGTGTTCTTGCATCATCAATTAATACTGAATCAACCTCATCCACTATGGAATAATGATGTTTTCTCTGTACTAAATCATCTGGTCTATGAGCCATATTATCTCTTAAATAATCGAATCCAAATTCATTATTTGTACCGTAAGTAACATCAGCTAAATAAGCATCTCTTCTTTCTTGACTATTTGGTTTGTGATAATCTATACAGTCAACACTCATTCCGTGAAACTGAAATAATGGAGCCATCCAGGCGCTATCTCTTTTTGCTAGGTAATCATTTACAGTTACTAAATGGACCCCCTTGCCAGTAAGAGCATTTAAAAATACAGGAAGTGTTGCTACTAGTGTTTTTCCTTCCCCAGTTTGCATTTCTGCAATTTTACCCTGATGAAGTGCAATTCCACCAATAAGCTGAACATCGTAATGAATCATATCCCAAATAATTGGTTTTCCAGCAGCATCCCATTTATTTTTCCATATTGCTTTGTTACCTTCAAGTTCTACATATTCAAATTTAGAGGAAAGCAAGCGATCAAAATTAGTTGCAGAAACCTCTAAAAATGAATTATTTTTAAATCTTCGAGCTGTTTCCTTAACTATGGCAAAGGTTTCAGGGAGAATCTCATCTAATTTTTTTTGAATAATCTGATAAGCACTTTCTTCAAGTGAGTCTATCTCTAAATATAATTGTTCTTTTTGCTCAAAGTCTTCTAGTTTCTTGATTTTATTGCTTATAGTATTAATTTTTTTATCAATTTCAGATCTAGAGCTACTTATAAAACTTTTTAAGCTTTCAGTTTTATTTCTCAGATCATCGTTGCTAATATTTTTAAGTGTTTTTTGTATTTCATTTATATGTGTGACTACGGGTCTAATTTTAGATATATCTTTTTCTGCTTTATTTCCGAGAAATGTTTTAAGAATGTTATTTAAAAAATTCATAATAACCGAATTTAATCCCTTCAAATGTACGCAAAAAAAAAGCCTCAAAAGAGACTTTTTTTAATTTGAAATTGAATTTAATATTCATCTTCGTTCCACAAATAATCCTCTTCAGTTGGGAAATCAGGCCAGATCTCTTCAATCGATTCATAAACATCACCCTCATCCTCCATGGATTGGAGATTTTCAACAACTTCCAAAGGTGCTCCAGTACGAATTGCAAAATCTATCAATTCATCTTTGGTCGCTGGCCAGGGAGCATCACTCAAATATGAGGCAAGTTCTAATGTCCAATACATTATAATTATTTTTTTGCAAAAATATAATCTTTATTAAACTGAACAACTATTTACTACTTTTTTTATATTTAATTAATAATTTTTTTTGTCCAATTTTAATCTTCCACTTGCTGCAATAAAAAAATATAATAAAAATAACAAGATACTTATCCGTCCAAAATAATCACCATATCTAGTATAGAAAGTGATTCTTTTAATAATTGGTAGTTGACCTAGGATCGTACCTTTTACTTCATAATCAAGTTTTTTTAAATATTCACCTTTTTCATTTATAAATGCTGAAATCCCTGTATTTGCACTTCTTGCTATTGATCTTCTGTTTTCTATGGCTCTTAACCTTGTGTAGCTCAATAATTGTCTATGACCTGGTGTATTTCCCCACCATGCATCATTTGAAATTATTGCAAAAAAATCAGCTCCGAGTCTTATGTACTCAGCTATGAACTCCCCGTAAATTGATTCATAACAAATAACTGGAGCAGAAAATATTTTTTTTTGATGATGTTTAAAAACAGATCTGTTTTTTTGTGTTACCCTATTGGATACAGTTCCGCCCAGATCGATCATATATTTACCAAAAATTGGCATGATAAATTTTGCATAGGGTAGTGTCTCTACCCCAACAACTAATTTTGATTTATGATAATAATTTATTCTTCCTTCTGAAGATGTTGAAATTGCTGAATTATAATAGTCGATCCAGAGATTTTTTCTTATTTTATTTGATGTTTCAGTTCGGTTTAAATCCAAATATGTGTTGTAAAATTGAATTCCTGCTATTAGTTGAGATTGTTTTAATTTATTAAGTGATAATTGAATTTTTTTATTAAGTTCATTGTATTGAAAATTATTAAGTCTTTCACCGAAACCCTCAGAAAAGTATGTTTCCGGCAAAAGTATATAGTCTATATCTTCGTTGTAATATTTTCTTATTTGTTCATTAAATTTTAAAAGTAAATCTTCATTAGAATAAAGATATTTTTCGTTGTAAGGATCAATATTTGGTTGAACAGATAATACTTTTATTTTGGTTTCTGAATTTTCTAGATTTACATATATTATTAATGAAATTAGTATTGGGGATGCAATTCCAATAATTGGCTTTGAACTCTTATATAAAATATTTTTGATTGTATAGGGCTTTTTAAAGTTTTTAAAAGTTTCAAAAAGTAGAATATTTATAATTAAAATCCATAAAGTACCACCCATAATACCTGTGAATTCATACCATTGAACCCAGTAAATAGTGTCTGAGAATCCATTACCAAGATTTAACCATGGCCATGAAATACTCCAGTATAAATGAAGCTTTTCAAAAGAAATCCATGTGCTAACAAGTAAAACATAGGAGCTATTCAATGGAAGTCTTTTTTTGGCCCAATGAAAAATCAAAAAGATAATGCAAAAAAATAAGGAATTTAATGTGTTAGCAAGAATCATTCCAGGTAGAGAAGCATTTATCAACCACCAAGTTGTCGATAAGTTCCACAGTAAAAAAGTCAAGTAACTAAAAAAGAAAAACCTTATCGTTTTATATTTTATAACATCTTCTTCAATTTTTTTTTGGATTATAAAAATTGGTACAAAAATTAAAAAAAGAAATATTGGAAAACCAAAGGTTGGCCATCCTACAAAAAAAAGAAATGCAGAAATTAAGGATAGTGATGTATAAGTTTTATTCATTAGCATTTTTTTCGAAAGTTAATTTTTTTTAAACTTTTTAGCTTCAATTAACATAAATATTTGTTTTTTTGAACCATATAAGTAAAATATGTTAAAATATATACCAAACTTAATTACCTCAGCAAATCTTATATGCGGTTGTATCGCATGTGTTCTTGCAACATTAAATCAATTTGATGCTGCTTTTTTAATGGTCTTGGTTGGAATATTTTTCGATTTATTTGATGGTATTTTAGCAAGATTGTTGAATGTTACTAGCAAGCTTGGTTTACAACTAGATTCCTTGGCCGATCTAATAACAAGTGGTTTTGTACCAGGGATAGTAGTTTATCAATTATTTTTGAGGAGTGGGGTAATAGTTAGTCATTTTAAATTAAATTTATTTAATCAGGATGTTATTTTTTCAATAGCTCCTATAGCATTAATATCATTTCTAATCCCATTAGGAGCTGCATTCAGATTAGCAAAATTTAATATCAGAGAATCAAAATCATCAGATTTTTTTGGTTTACCCACCCCTGCAAATTCAATATTTTTTTGTAGCCTTCCTTTATTTATAGATAATTCATCATTTTTATTCATTTCAAATTATCTAAAGTCTGCATATGTTTTGATATTTATAACTGTATTTTTTGTTTTTTTAATGAACAGCAATTGGAGGTTATTTTCATTCAAAAATAATTTAAACTTAAAGTTTGATACTTTAATTTATCCTATTCTACTACTTTTGTTATCTACCCCTTTACTCTATTACTACAGTGCTGCTGCTTTCCCCATAATTATCGTTATTTATCTGTTGCTTTCGGCCACAAGAAATTGGATTTTATTTCAGTCATAAAATTTAACCTACCTATATCCAAATATTTTTTGGGGAGGTTAAATCATTTTTTTTATCACCTGTATTGAGAGTATTTTTTCTTTCAATTAAAATTATTTTACACTCTTCGTCACTGTAAGGTCTATGTAATTCTCCACTTGGGATTACAATCATTTCTCCCTGATTTATAACTAGGGTTTTATCTTCGAATTCGATATTTAATTTTCCATTCAAAACTATAAAAACTTCATCTGTTTCATCATGTTTATGCGAAATGAAATTTCCTTTAATTTTTACGAGTTTTATTTCCTGATTATTGAATCCAGCAATTATTTTTGGCGACCAACAATCATGGAATTTATTAAATTTCTTTTTTAGATTGATAATTTTTTTCATAGTTTATTAAGTTCTGAATTTAATGGTATTGAGGGTTGAGCACCCTTTCTTGTAACTGATATTGAAGCTGCTTTTATTGCCATCTTGATAGAGTCAATAATTTTTTTATTCTTTGCTAATTCTGAGGCAAAATATCCATTGAAGACATCTCCAGCAGCCGTAGTGTCAATTACATTAACTTTTGAACTAGATAAAAATTGACCTTTTATTTGTTTTGATGTGAAATAAACTCCTTTTTTGCCTAAAGTAATAATCACTGCTTTTTTTACCACTTTAAGTAAGTAACTAGCCGCTTTTTCAATATTATTATTATCGGTTAATTTTATACCAGTTAAAGCAAATGTTTCTGTTTCATTTGGTGTAATTATATCAACTTTTCTTAAAAAATTATGATTTATTTTTTTATAGGGAGCTGGATTTAAAATAGTTATCGCTTTTTTTCGTTCTGCCAACGAGAGCACGTAATTAACTGTTTCAATTGGAACTTCTAATTGACATAAAACTATATCATTTTTTCTAATTTGTCTTGAAATTGAGTCAACATCTTTATTGTCTAGATAACTATTTGAACCTGGTGCTACAATTATTGAATTTTCACCTGATTTTTTATGAACCATAATCATTGCTGTCCCTGAAGCCACCCCTTTTTGCCTTTGTATATATGAAGTTTCTATTCCTTCATTTTTATATTGATTGATTGCATTTCTTCCAAAATTATCATCTCCCACTTTGGTTAAGAATAAAACATTGCTTCCTGCTCTTGCTGCTGCTACGGCTTGATTAGCTCCTTTCCCTCCTGAAAAGACCTCAAATTTTCCTCCAACAACAGTTTCCCCTTTATTCGGAAATTTTGGAGTTTCAAAAACCATATCGGTATTACTGCTTCCAATGACTATAACTTTTGACATATTTATAATTTAGCAAGAATTATAATTGTTAATCCAGAGATAAATAAAAAAAACATTAAACTGATCAATTTATTTACACCCTCAGGGGCATTTTTAAATTCTTTCCAAATGAATACCCCCCAAAAAGCTGCAATCATGGTAGCTCCTTGACCTAAACCATAGGATATAGCGTAACCAGCTTTTCCAGCAGCAATGATGTTTAATATCATACCTGTGCACCATATTACACCACCCAAAATTCCTATTAAGTGCAACCTTAATGATCCTTTTTTGAAATAGTCTGAATAAGTAACTTTTTTACCACTCAAGGGTTTATACATAAATAAGGTATTAAAAATAAAATTTGAAAGAAGTATTCCTATGGAGAATAAAAAAGTTGCAGTGTAAGGTGTAAGTTTTCCTGATTCAATAATTTCAAAATTTTCTGAAATAGAGGCAGCTACAAATCTGTAAAAGAAACCCATTAAAACACCTGCACATATTGATACTAGAATTCCTTTTGAAGTGGATTTTTTAGATCCTATTTTTTGGTATGCTAAGGCATCTAAAACAATAGCTATTGTAATTAGTAAAACACCAGAAAAGAGAAGTTTGGGATTTCCATCCGGTACTGCTATATAATTTACCAATACACCCTGAACAAGAGCAATTCCAATTCCAATTGGAAAAGCAATTGCCATACCTGCAATCTCTATGGCTGCCACTAAAAGTAAATTCGCTATGTTGAAGATTATACCTCCTAAAAGTGCAAATGAAATAGAGTTAAAAGAACTTTGAGCTAAGTTTTCAATGAAATTAGCTCCTAAATTTCCTGAGCTTCCCAAGGTGAATCCAAATATTAACGATAATAAAATTATACCTATAGTATAATCCCAATAAAATAATGGAAAACCCCATTCTTTAGAAGTTATTTTTTGAGTATTAGCCCATGACCCCCAACATATCATCGTTATTATGCATAATATAACTGCCGTTAAATATGATGTTACAATAAACATTATGGAGCTAAATTGGTCTTTTTAAAAGTAAAAAATTTTAATTAAGTTTTTTAACTAATGTGTAATCTATTATTTCTTTCTTAACTCAAAGTTTTTTCCTAAATATACTTTTCTTACCATTTCATCCTTTGCTAATTCCTCAGGTGTTCCTTCTTTTAAAATTTTACCTTCAAACATAAGGTAAGTTTTATCTGTTATTGCAAGTGTTTCTTGAACATTGTGATCTGTTATTAATATACCTATGTTTTTATTTTTAAGATGAGATATAATTTTTTGAATATCCTCAACAGCAATTGGATCAACACCGGCAAAAGGCTCATCTAACAATACAAATTTTGGATCAGTTGCTAATGCTCTTGCTATTTCAGTTCTTCTTCTTTCTCCTCCTGACAAAAGATCTCCTCTGTTTTTTCTTATTTGGACCAAACCAAACTCTTCAAGTAAAGATTCTGTCTTATTTTTTTGTTCAGACTTGGATAAATTTGTTAACTGGAGAACACTTAAAATATTTTCTTCTACACTCATTTTTCGGAAAACTGAGGCTTCCTGAGCAAGATACCCAATCCCATTTTGAGCTCTTTTATACATTGGGAAATCAGTTATTTCATCATTATTAATAAATATTTTACCGTTATCAGGTTTAATGAGTCCAACTATCATGTAAAAAGAGGTTGTTTTACCCGCTCCATTTGGGCCAAGAAGTCCTACAATTTCTCCTTGACTTAATGATAATGATACCTTGTTAACAACTTTTTTTTTTGTAAAAAAATCATCAAACCCTTTTCCTCGATATGATTTTTCTATTTTTTTAGCTATTAATTTCATTTAATTAAATTCTACTTTTCTTGCTTTTTATAAACAATTCTTGATATAAAAATACTCACTTCGTATAAAATAAGAAGAGGAATACATACTATTATTTGACTTGCTATGTCAGGGGGTGTAATTATTGCAGACAAAGACAACAAGATAACCAATGCAAATTTTCTGTTTGATTTTAAAAAATTTGGAGTTACAATACCAATTTTAGTAAAAAAATATATTACAATTGGAAGCTCAAAGATTAATCCGGAGGCTAAAACAGATGCTCTCAACAAACTTATGTAGCTAGCAAGATCAAAATCATTGAAGACTTCATCACTAACTGAATAATTTCCTAAAAAATTTATTGACAGAGGAGTAATAATAAAATATCCAAAAAGGACACCCGTAAAAAATAACAATGAAGCAATTAATATAAACCCTCTTGCATTTTTTCTTTCATAATTATTTAGTCCTGGACTTATAAATTTCCATAGTTCATACAAAACATATGGAAAAGAAACAATAAACCCTGCTAATATTGAAGTCCATAAATGCGCTGAAAATTGACCAGCCATGGTTCTACTCTGAATTCTAAAGGGCATTTCTTGTATGCAAAAACTATTACCCTGTCCCAATACTTCACTAATATTACAAAACCACCTATAGGTAATAAAATTTATATTTTTAGGACCAAATAATAAAGTGTCAAAAATAAAATCTTTAAAAAGAAAAGCCAATGATCCGACAATGATAATTGAAACTACAGATCTAATTAGATGCCACCGTAGTTCTTCCAAATGATCAAGAAATGACATTTGATTTGGATCTTTCATCAATTGATCCCCTCTTTAATTAAATCTAAAACATGAACAATTCCAACATAGTCATTATTTTTTAAAATAATTATTTGGTTTATTTTTTTATCATTCATCATTTTTGCTGCTTCAACTGCCAACGTATCAAACTCTAGATATTTTGGATCCTTACTCATAATATCAGAAGCCTTAATGTTTTCATATGATTTGTTTTGTTCCAACATTCTTCTTATGTCCCCATCAGTTATAATTCCAACAACTCTATCCTTTTCAAGAACAGCTGTTACACCCTGCATTTTTGAGGTTATTTCATTAATTATATTTTTCAGGGGATCATTTAAACTTACAAATGGAGGTTTTTTTGATTTAATCATTTCACCTACAGTTAGAAATAGCCTTTTACCTAAACTACCACCCGGATGAAATTTTGCAAAATCTCTAGTTTCGAATTTATTTTGTTCCAATAAACACATGGCTAGAGCATCTCCCATAGATAGTTGAACACTAGTACTGGTTGTAGGAGCTAGATTATTTGGGCATGCTTCCCTTTTAACTGGGGTGTACAATATAAAATCTGAATTAGATGATAAAAAGGAATTAGTGTTTGAAGTCATGCCGACAAGGATAATTTTTTCTTTTTTTAGGTAAGGAATTAAACTTTTAATTTCAGAAGAATTTCCACTTTTTGATATGCAAATTACTATATCATTTGTTTGAATTATACCAAGGTCTCCATGAGTTGCATCACCAGCATGCATAAAAATTGAAGGTGTACCTGTTGAATTCAAAGTCGCTACAATTTTCATTCCAATTACTCCACTTTTACCAACACCCGTTACAACTATCCTACCTTTTGAATTAGCAATCAAATTAACAACTTTTACAAAATTATCGTCTATATGATTAATTAAGTCATTAATAGCATTAGCCTCCATTAATATGGTCATTTTGGCTCTTTCAATAATATTTTTCTTAGATATCAAATTGAAACAATTTTTATATTTTCAAAAAGAAAATTGTATATTTATTTAATACAAATGTAGCTAATTTATGAATAAGCATCGATCTCGATGAGTGAGGTAAGTTTAGAAGAAAGCTTAAAAAAATTTTTCGGTTTTTCAACATTTAAGGGACTTCAGAAATCAGTCATAAAAAATGTTTTAAAAAGACATAATTCATTTGTAATTATGCCTACTGGCGGAGGAAAATCATTATGTTATCAATTGCCTGCTTTACTCAGTAATGGTACCGCTATAGTTATATCTCCTTTAATTGCTTTGATGAAAAATCAGGTTGACTTCATCAGAGGATTGTCATTCAACAAGAATGTTGCTCATGTCTTTAATTCTTCATTATCAAAATCAGAAATTGAGGAAGTTAAATCTGATCTTATTGCTGCTAAAACAAAACTTTTATATGTTGCTCCAGAATCACTAACAAAAGAATCAACAATTTCTTTTTTACAAAAAATAGAAATTTCCTTTTTTGCAATAGATGAGGCTCATTGTATTTCTGAATGGGGCCATGACTTTAGACCAGATTATAGAAATTTAAGTTTGCTAATTAATAAAATAAAATTAGATTCAATAATCATTGCTTTAACCGCTACAGCAACCCTTAAAGTTCAGGATGACATATTAAAAAACTTAAATATTCAAAACGCAAAAGTTTTCAAAGCTTCTTTCAATAGACCTAATTTATTCTATGAGGTTAGATCTAAAACTGATGAAATTGATGGTGAAATAATAAAATTTATTAAAGGGAATATTGGTAAGTCAGGTATAATATATTGTCTATCTCGAAAAAGAGTTGAGGAATTAACTGAAGTTATTAGGGTTAATAATATAAAAGTACTACCTTATCATGCAGGCCTTGATACAAAAACAAGAGCTAAAAATCAGGATTCCTTTCTAAATGAAGAATGTGATGTTATAGTAGCGACCATTGCATTTGGAATGGGAATTGATAAGCCAGACGTAAGGTACGTAATACATAATGATATGCCAAAAAGCATTGAAAGCTATTACCAAGAAACTGGGAGAGCAGGAAGAGATGGTGGTGAAGGTCATTGTGTTGCATTCTATTCAAAAAAAGATATTGAAAAATTAGAAAAATTTCTTTCGGATAAACCTATTGCTGAAAAAGAAATAGGAAAAACTTTATTAGATGATGTTGTTGCATATTCTGAAATATTAACATCAAGGAGGCAATTTATTTTAAATTATTTTGGTGAAAGCTTTGATCCAGAAAATGGGGATGGTGCAAAAAATGATGATAATATGAGATATCCGTCTCCCTCTTTCGAAGTAGAAACTGAACTGATTTTATTACTAAAAATTCTAATCGAAACAAAACAGTCATATAAGCAAAAAGAATTGGTAAAGATTTTGACAGGAGAAACAAATGCATTAATTCTATCTCATAAAACCCATTTAAAATCATTTTTTGGAAAGGGAAAATATAAAGATAAAAATTATTGGACTGGTTTAATAAATCAGTCTATTGTATTAGGTTTTATTTTAAAGGATATCGAGACATATGGTTTAATTAAGTTAACTCCAAAAGGAGACGAATACATAAAGTCTCCTTTTAATGTTAAAATGAAGTTTAGGTTTACTAATAAGATTGATTCAGCTGTAAAAATTCCAAATGTTATTGAATATGATAAGATTCTTATGAATAATTTAAAGGACCTAAGAAAAAAGATTGCTAAGGAATATAAAATTCCTCCATATGTTGTTTTTCAAGAAAATTCTTTACAAGAAATTGCAATTAAATACCCTTCTAGTACTTCTGAATTATCAAGTATTGTTGGTGTTAGTGAAGGGAAAGTCAAACGTTTTGGTGAACCCTTTTTAAATTTAATTAATAGTTATGTTGAAGAGAATAAAATCATTAGACCTGATGATTTGATAATAAAAAGTACTGGTTCAAATTCCTCATTAAAATTATATTTAATTCAGAATATTGATAGAAAAATTCCTTTGGAGGATATTGCTCTTTCCAAAGGAATGAATTTTAATCAACTTATAACTGAAATGGAAACAATTGTTATTTCAGGTACTAAATTAAATATAAATTATTACGTAGATGAATTTTTAGATGAAGATTCACAAAGTGAACTTCATGATTATTTTATAAACTCAGAAACAGATAACATTGAAACTGTAATTGAAAACTTTGAAGGTGATTTTGAGGAAGATGAATTAAGATTATATAGAATCAAATTCTTATCAGAAATAGCTAATTAATTTATTGTTTATCTATATATTTAAATTATCTATCAATATTGAAAAAAAAAATGAAAAACGGGCTATATGCAAAATTTGTCACCACTAAAGGTGAGATTATTGCTAATTTAAAATATGAAATTACCCCTGGAACTGTTGGAAACTTTGTTGGTCTGGCTGAAGGTGAAATAAAAAACAGCTTCAAAGAAGATGGACTTCCTTTCTACGATGGAATTAAATTTCATAGAGTAATTAAAGATTTTATGATTCAAGCTGGTTGTCCCCAAGGTAAGGGTACAGGCGGTCCAGGATATCAATTTGATGATGAATTTTCTAAAGATTTAAAACATGACGAACCTGGGATTCTTTCAATGGCAAATGCTGGTCCTGGAACAAATGGGAGTCAGTTTTTTATAACTCATGTTCCAACAAATTGGTTAGATGGAAAACACACTGTTTTTGGAAAAGTGATTGAAGGAATTGATGTCGTAAATATTATTGAACAAAACGATTTAATTATTAGTATCGAAATTATTAGAGTAGGAAACAATGCGAAAAAATGGAATGCAACTAAGGCATTTAATAAATTTATTAATGACAAGAAAGACTCAAAAGAGTTAGAAAATAAATTAGAAATACTTGAATTTGAAAAGCATATTGAGGGAATGAGTAAAACCTCATCTGGTTTGTATTATAAGATAAATAAAGAAGGAAATAAAAATAAACCCCTTAAAGGACAAAACATTAGAGTTCATTATAAAGGAATGCTTCTTGATGGTACTGTTTTTGACTCTTCAATTCAAAGAGATCAGCCCATAGATTTTACTCTTGGAATAGGACAAGTTATAGCTGGTTGGGATGAAGGTATTAGTTTATTAAGTGAAGGAGCCTCTGCAAAACTTGTTATTCCTAGTGAATTAGCATATGGAGCAAACGGAGCAGGAGGTGTAATTCCTCCAAATGCAACATTGATTTTTGAGGTTGAATTACTAAAAATAAACTGAATTTTATTTAAGCAAATTTGAAAAACCTGATTGATATAAAAGAATTTAATTTAATTGATATAAGAATAGGTTCTATTTTGAAGGCATCAGTATTCAAGGAGGCAAGGAAACCTGCTTACAAGTTAGTTATTGATTTTGGTCTTTTAGGTACTTTAAATTCATCAGCACAATTAACAAAATTATATTCAATTCCTCAATTAATTGGAAAAAATGTTGTTGTTGTAATTAATATTGGTAAAAGAAAAATACATAATTATACAAGTGAATGCTTGGTACTCGGAATAATGACCAAAAATGGTGTTTCTCTTTTAAAACCTAATCAAAATAATTTAAATGGTTTTATAGTCTCTTAATTACTAATAAGTATTTGATTGACCAAAAAATCTCCAACCTCAGAGGTTTTATAGGGTTTTCTTGTACTAGAGATATCTTCAGTAACTATACCTTTCTCAAGAGAAATATTCACAGCTTTTCTAATCAAATCTGATTCTTTTTTGAGAGAAAAACTCATCTCGAACATCATTGCAGCTGATAAAATTGTTGCTATAGGGTTAGCTATATTTTTATTTGTTGCTTGCGGAAAGGATCCATGAATTGGTTCATATAAGGCAATTCCATCACCAATTGAAGCTGATGGCATTAGACCCATTGACCCTGATATAACTGAGGCTTCATCAGTTAAAATATCTCCAAACAAATTTTCGGTAATTAAAACATCGTAAGAGTTTGGCCACTGAATAAGCCTCATTGCAACAGCATCAACTAATTCGTATGATACATTTACCTTTGGATAATTTTTCTCTAGACTTTGAACTGTTTCTCTCCATAATCTTGAACTTTCCATTACGTTAGCTTTATCGACACAACATAACTTATTTGATCTTTTCATTGCTAATTCAAACCCAATTTTTGCAAGTCTTGTTATTTCATTCCTAGAATATATACAAGTGTCAAAAGCAACATTTCCATTTTCTTTTCGTCCTTTTTCACCAAAATAAATACCTCCAGTTAATTCTCTTAAAAAAACTAAATCAGTTCCTTTGATTCTGTCTCTTTTTAAAGGTGAATTATCAATTAGGGATGGAAATGTAAAGGTTGGTCTAACATTAGCATACAATCCTAATTTTTTTCTCATTCTTAATAATCCTTCCTCGGGTCTAATTTTTGCAGAAGGATCATTATCAAATTTTGGTAATCCAATTGCGCCAAATAGAACAGCATCCGAATTTATACATGTTTTGTGAGTGTTTGGTGGGTATGGATCACCGTATTTATCAATTGCAGCTGCACCTGTAAGAGCATGATTCCAACTAATTTCATGATTGAATTTTTCAGCTATTGCATTTGATACCTTTAAAGTTTCCCTAATGACCTCAGGACCGATACCATCACCAGCTAAAACAGCTATTTTTAGTTTCATTATTAAAAGTAATTATTTAACATTTTTTCTGTCGCAATAATTGCAGAAACAGTTTGATCTGAATCAAGGCCTCTTGTAATGAATTCATCATCACCCAATCTCCATGTAATTGTAGTTTCACATAAAGCATCTGAATTACTTCCTGGTGGAATATGAACGGCATAGTCAATTAAATACGGTAACTTCATTTGTTTTTTTTTGTAAATCTTTTGAACCGCATTCATAAAAGCATCGAACTGACCATCACCTGAAGCATTTTCTTCTAAAATTTCCCCATCAATCTCCAGAGATACTGATGTAGACGGATTTAATCCTTTTGCATGAGTTAGGGCATATGACCTTACTACTATATTTTTTTTTGAATTATTACTACCAAGAACGTCTGAAATAATATATGGAAGATCATATGATGTTACCCTTTGTTTTTTATCTCCTAATTCAATTATTCTTTTTGTCACTTTATTAAGATCAGAATCATTCAGTTTTAAACCTAGTTCTTCGAGATTTTTAATAATATTAGCCTTACCTGATGTCTTACCTAATGCGTATTTTCTTTTTCTTCCAAAACGTTCAGGTAATAAGTCATTATGATATAAATTATTCTTACTATCTCCATCAGCATGTATTCCAGCTGTTTGTGTAAAAACATTAGCCCCTACAATTGGTTTATTAGCTGGTATTCGAATGCCGGTGAATGTGGATACTATTTGACCGACTTTGTATAATGCTTTTTCGTTGATATTGGTTTTAACATTTGGAATAAAATCTTTTATTACAGAGACCACACTTGCTAATGGTGCATTACCAGCTCTTTCTCCCATTCCATTGATAGTTAGATGTAGTCCGTTAACTCCACATTTAACAGCTTCCATTGCATTAGCAACTGCCAAATCATAATCATTATGTCCATGAAAATCGAAAGATTGGTTTGGGTATTGATTAATTATTTCAGATATGTAATTTTTTGTTTGAACAGGTGTCAAGATCCCAAGAGTGTCAGGTAATAAAATTCTTTTAACATCCTGAGTGGATAGAAAATTTAATAATTCATTTACATAATCTTTTGAGTTTCTCATCCCATTACTCCAATCCTCAAGATAAACATTAGAGAGGATGCCATTTTTTTTGGCATTGATTATACTTTTTTCAATATTTTTAAAGTGTTTATCAGGTGAATGTTTGAGTTGATGCTTGAGATGATTTAATGACCCTTTGGTTAAAATATTTTGTACTTTAGCACCAGATTGTAGAAGCCATTCAATAGATATACCGTCATCTACAAAGGTAAGAACTTCAATTTTTTTTTCGAAATTATTATCTTCTGACCATTCTACTATTTCTTTGACAGCTTCTAATTCGCCTTTTGAAACTCTTGCAGAAGCTACCTCAATTCTATCAACTTTTAATTCACTCAAAAGAAGTTTGGATAAAGTCAATTTTTCAGAAACTGAAAATGAAACACCAGAAGTCTGTTCACCATCTCTGAGTGTTGTATCCATTATTTCGATTTTTCTGGCAGTTTTGTTTTTCAAAATTTATTCTTAAAATGGGGTATTTTTAGCAAAAACAGAAATTTCGTCTTTTATATTAACTAAATAGTCAATATCATCAAATCCATTTAATAGATTTTCTTTTTTATATGGATTGATTTCAAAATATTCTGTGTCATCAGTATCTATAATTAACACTCTTTGTTCTCTGAGGTTTATTTCAAAATTTGTTTTTGGGTCTAGTTCTGTAACATTAAAAATTTTTTTTAAAAATGACTCTGAAACTTGAACAGGAAGCACTCCAATATTCAAACAATTATTTTTAAAAATATCAGCAAAGAAACTTGAGATGACACATCTAAAACCATAATCGTAAATAGCCCATGCAGCGTGTTCTCTTGAAGATCCAGATCCAAAGTTTTTACCTCCTACTAAGATTTTTCCTTTGTATTGTGAATTATTTAAAATAAATTCTTTTTTCGGAATACCATCATGGTTATATCTCCAGTCTCTGAAAAGGTTTTCTCCAAATCCAACTCTCTCCACGGCCTTTAGGAATCTGGCTGGAATTATTTGATCAGTATCAATATTTTCAATTGGAAGAGGTACAGCAGTACTTTTTAAAATATTAAATTTTTCGTATCCCATTTTAAATTAAAGTTCTTGGATCAGTAATTTTACCTGTAATTGCAGCAGCAGCAGCTACTAGTGGGCTAGCAAGAATAGTTCTTGACCCCGGGCCTTGTCTTCCCTCAAAATTTCTGTTTGAAGTGCTTACCGCATATTTTCCAATTGGAATTTTATCATCATTCATTGCTAAACAGGCAGAGCATCCTGGCTCACGAAGTTCGAAGCCTGATTTATTTAGAATTTTAAGAATACCTTCTTCCTTAATTGACTCTAAAACTTTATGCGATCCGGGTACCAGCCAGGCAGTCACATTTGGAGCTTTCTTCTTACCTTTTATAATTTTTGCAAAGGCTCTAAAATCCTCAATTCTTCCATTTGTGCAACTTCCAAGAAAAACGAAATCAATTTTTTTTCCAATCATTTCTTCCCCTTCACTATAACCCATATAATCAAGTGATTTTTTATATGTAATTTTTGCCTTACCTAAATTTTTTCCTGATGGTATACCTTTAGTAATTGAAATACCCATTCCAGGGTTAGTTCCATACGTTATCATGGGTTCAATTTCATTCCCATTAAAATAAAATTCCTTATCAAATTTTGACTTTGGATCAGAATGTAAGGTTTTCCAATATTCCATTGCTTTCGTCCAATCTTTATTTTTTGGTGTAAACTCCCTATTTTTTATGTAGCTAAAAGTCTTTTCGTCAGGAGCGATCATACCACCTCTAGCTCCCATTTCGATACTTAAATTACATACTGTCATTCTTCCTTCCATACTCATTTCTGAAAAAACTGTCCCTGCGTATTCTACAAAAAATCCAGTTGCACCAGATGTAGAGAGTTTTGAAATTATATAAAGAGCAACGTCCTTTGGGGTTACAGCTTCACCTAATTCTCCGTTTACATTAATCCTCATTTTTTTCGGTTTAACCTGCATAATACATTGAGTTGAGAGAACCATCTCGACTTCAGATGTGCCAATTCCAAATGCAATGGCTCCAAAAGCACCATGAGTTGAAGTGTGAGAGTCCCCGCAAACAATAGTTGCACCTGGCAATGTAATTCCATATTCTGGACCAATGACATGTACTATTCCATTTTTTTTGTGACCTAACCCCCAATATGAGACTCCATATTTTTTTGAGTTTTTTTCTAAGGTATCTAATTGATTTGCAGAAAGGGGATCTTTAACAGGAAGATGTTGATTAATTGTAGGTGTATTGTGGTCTGCTGTTGCAAATGTTTTATTTGGATACAAGACTTTTAAACCTCTTTTTTCTAAACCTAAAAAAGCAACAGGACTTGTAACCTCGTGAACCATATGCCTGTCAATAAACAAAACATCTGGTCCTTCTTTTACACTTTTTACCACATGAGAATCCCAAACTTTATCAAAAAGTGTCTTAATCATCAATTCTATATTTTAGATAACTTAATAATATTTGGTATATCAGTATCATTAACGCTTTTATTTGTATCGGCAAAATTAAGAAAAGCTTCATAAACTTTATCCAATTGTTTTTTATTTAGATCATATCCAATTTTTTTTGCCTTATAAGCTAGAGCTGCCCTTCCTGACCTCGCAGTAAGAACAATTGCAGACTCTGTAACTCCAACATCATGTGGATCGATAATTTCGTATGTTTCTCTATTTTTTATTACACCATCCTGATGAATTCCTGAACTATGTGCAAAAGCATTTGCCCCGACTATTGCTTTATTGGGTTGGACTGGCATACCCATATTTTCTGAAACTAGATTACTTAGACTAAATAATAAATTACTATTTATTGATGTATCAAGATTTATATTTTGATGTTGTCTCATAACCATTACGACTTCTTCTAAGGAAGTATTACCTGCACGTTCTCCAATACCATTTATAGTACATTCTATTTGCCTAGCTCCATTAATTACACCTGCTATTGAATTTGCTGTAGCTAGTCCTAGATCATTATGACAATGACAGGATAACACTGCTTTATGAATTCCTTTTACGTTTTCCTTTAAATACTTAATTTTTTTTCCATATTGCTCGGGTAGGCAGTAACCTGTTGTGTCGGGTATGTTTAACACCGTTGCTCCGGCTTTAATAACCTCCTCACATACTTTTGCTAAAAAGCTATTTTCTGTCCTACCAGCATCTTCTGCATAAAATTCAACATCCTCAACTTTAGATTTTGCATATGAAACTGCATTTATAGCACGTTCAATAATTTTTTGTTTATCAGAATTAAATTTATGCTTTATATGCATTGGAGATGTTCCTATACCAGTATGAATCCTTGGTTTTTTTGCATGTTTAAGTGCATCGGATGCAATATCTATGTCTTTTTTTACCGCCCTAGATAGTGCGCAAACAGTTGAGTCTTTGATGATTTTAGAAATTTCTGTTACTGACTTAAAATCACCTGGACTAGATATTGGAAATCCGGCTTCAATAATATCAACCCCCAAGTTTTCAAGCTGTTCAGCTATAATTAATTTATTTTCAGTATTTAATTTGCAACCAGGAACTTGTTCTCCATCTCTTAACGTTGTATCAAATATGTGAACTTTTTCTTTAGCCATAAAAATATTAACAATTCACGAAAATATATTTTGTAACTTTAATTTTTAAATATTTAGTTGTTTTATTACAATATTCAATAGTTATTTTGAGCTGTAAACGACTTATATAAAGTTAATTAAAAAATTAATCATACAATGACTAAGGATCAAAAAGAACATTTGTTCGTTTTAATTAAATCTTTAACAAAATCTGAAAAAAGACAATTTAAGCTTTATGTTAATAGAATGGGTTCAAATTTTGACTCAAAGTTTTTAAGCTTATTCAACTTTTTAGAAAAATCTGATTATTATGACGAGAAATCAATATTGAATAAAGGTATTGTTTCAAAACAACAATTATCAAATCTCAAAGCTCATTTATACAAACAAATCTTAATAAGTTTAAGATTAAATCCTGCTCATAAAAATTTAAGATTAAAAATCAGAGAGCAAATTGATTTTGCAACTATTTTATACCAAAAAGGTTTGTACAAACAGAGTCTTAAATTATTAGAGAAAGCCAAAAATTTAGCGATAAGCAATGAAGAGAAATATACTGCCTTTGATATTGTTGAGCTTGAAAAAGTTATTGAATCACAATACATTACAAGAAGTTTGAGTAATAGAACTGAAATCTTAATATCTCAAGCGGATAAATTAATTAAACAAAATGATCTAGCTAGTAAGCTTTCAAATTTATCACTTCGTCTTTATGAGAGATTTATTAAAGCTGGTTATGCAAAAAGTGATGATGAATTTAGAGAGATTACAAGGTTTTTCTATAAGAGACTTCCAAAAATTGATTCTGATAAAATTGAGTTCAGAGAAAAACTATGGTTTTATAAAGCTCATGTTTGGTATAGTTTCTTAATTCAGGATTTTTTATCTAGTTACAAGTATTCATTAAAGTGGGTAGAGATGTTTGAGAAAAATCCAAAAATGATTTCAATACATCCAGTTTTTTATTTAAAAGGAAACAATTATTTATTAGAGTCTTTGAATCTGATTAAATATCCCCAAAAATTTCAGTCAATCCTAAATAAAATGATAAAGCAATCAAAAAATCCTGATTTTCCAGTTCATGAAAATTTGGAGATATTGGTTTTTTTATATAAGTACAATAACTTATTAAATTATTATAATTTTCAAGGTGATTTTCAAAAGGCAGAAACAATTGTCGGTGAGGTCATATCGGGTATTAATAGATTTAAAAGTCAAATTGACCCTCATCATGTGATGGTTTTTTATTATAAGATTGCTTGCTTATATTTTGGGTTGAGTGAACATGAAAATTGTATTTTGTATTTGAACAAAATAATTTCTAATAGACATCTAAAGATGCGTGAGGATTTATTATGTTTTACCAGAGTTTTGAATTTGGTAGCTCATTATGAAGCTGGGTTTGATTATCATTTAGATTTTCATATAAGAGAAACTTACAAGTTTTTAATAAAAATGAATGACATGCATGAGGTTCAAAAGGCAATGATAAGATTTGTTAAGAGGCTCGGAGATATATATCCACAGGATCTTAAAAAAGCTTTTATTGACCTGCACAAAGAATTAAAAAATTATGAAAATGATCCATATGAAAGAAGATCATTTTTGTATTTGGACATTTTGTCATGGTTAGAAAGTAATATCTATCATCGACCAATTAGTGAAATAATAAGAGAAAAAGCTAAATTATTTAATCGAAGAAAACGGACTCCCAGGGTTCCCTTGTAGGAGGTGGCGCTATGATGTTAAGGTATTTTTTTTTCACAGGGTGTTCGAAACTAACATTTCTGGCGTGAAGATCTATACTTTTATCAAAATTATTTCTTTTACTTCCATATTTTAAATCTCCTTTTATTATCAATCCAATATTTGAGAGTTGAGCCCTAATTTGGTGATGTCTCCCGGTTATTGGATTTACTTCTACTAACATGTAATTATTTAAAATTTTAATTATTTTAAATTTAAGTTTAGCAATTTTACTTCCCTTAATTTCATTGTTTTGAACATAACTTTTGTTTTGTTTTTGGTTTTTTATCAACCAGTTTTTTAATGTCTTTGAATTTATATTTTCATTTTTTTCCGTAATGGCCCAATATTTTTTATTTATCTTTCTTTCTTGAAATTGCCTGTTTAATCTTATCAAACTTTTGGATGTTTTTGCAAAAATAATCACACCACTTGTTGGCCTATCTAACCTATGAACTATACCTAAATATACTTTTCCAGGTTTCTTATATTTTTTTTTTAGGTATGTTTTAATTTGTTCAGCTAATGTCGTGTCTCCAGTTTTATCACCTTGCACAAGTATTCCTGATGGTTTATTAACAATTATAAGATGATTATCCTCAAATAAAATATTTTTCTTATTAAATTCAACTTTAATATTGTTCATTTTTACTTGGAAATTTTCCAGATTTTACATCTGAAGAATAGGATTTCACTGCATTTGTAATCTCTTCATTTAAATCTAAATATCTTCTTAGGAATCGGGGGCTAAAATCCTTATTCATTCCAAGCATGTCATGAAGAACAAGTACTTGACCATCTACCTTATTTCCCGCACCTATTCCAATTACTGGGGTTGAAATTCGCTTTGCAATTTTTTCTGCTAATATGGAGGGTATTTTTTCAAGAACGATTCCAAAACAACCAAGTTTTTCTAATAAAAGCGCATCATGGTAAAGTTCATCTGATTCTTTTTTTTCTTTCGCTCTTACACTATATGTTCCGAATTTATAAATTGATTGAGGTGTAAGCCCTAGGTGACCCATTACTGGAATACCTGCTTGTAGAATTCTTTCAATAGAGTCTTTTGCTATTTTTCCTCCTTCTAATTTTACTGCATGCGCACCAGATTCTTTCATAATTTTAATAGCTGATTTGAGGGCTTCTTTTGAATCAGCCTGATATGTCCCAAAAGGAAGGTCAACTACAACTAGTGCCCTGTTTGAAGCTTTTACAACAGATGAGGCATGGTAAATCATTTGATCAAGTGTTATTGGAAGAGTTGTTTCATGACCTGCCATTATATTTGATGCAGAATCACCAACTAAAATAATATCAATCCCTGCTGAGTCAATTATTTTTGATAGTGTGAAATCATATGCAGTTAGCATAGCAATTTTATCACCATCTTTTTTCATCTCTAAAAGATTGTTAGTTGTAATTCTTGTGTAGTTTTTTTTGACTTTTGTCATGATATAAATTTAGATGAAAGCAAAAATAATATTTTTTTACATCTCTTATTCTACAACTTTTTTTTGAATATTTTAAATGACAACATGTCATTTATCAGTTATTGGCATAAAGGTTGAGCTTTTCATATCAAAACATAATTCATTATGAGCAAAATTATTGGAATTGATTTAGGAACTACAAATTCATGCGTATCCGTGATGGAAGGTAATGAGCCTGTTGTAATTCCTAATTCTGAAGGTAAAAGAACAACTCCATCTGTAATAGCTTTTGTAGAAGGAGGAGAAATAAAAGTTGGTGACCCTGCAAAACGACAGGCAGTTACTAACCCAACAAAAACTATTGCATCTGTAAAAAGATTTATGGGAAGTAAGTTTTCTGATTCAAAAAATGATTTAAGTACTATTGCTTACAAGGTTGTCAAAGGAGATAATGATACTCCAAGAGTCGATATTGATGGAAGATTATATACACCTCAAGAATTATCTGCTATGACTCTTCAAAAAATGAAAAAAACAGCTGAAGACTACCTTGGTCATGACGTTTCTGAGGCAGTAATAACCGTCCCAGCATATTTTAATGATGCCCAAAGGCAAGCCACTAAAGAAGCAGGTGAAATTTCTGGACTTAAAGTTCAAAGAATCATTAACGAACCTACAGCTGCTGCACTTGCATATGGATTAGATAAAGGTGGCACAGATAAAAAAATTGCAGTATACGATCTTGGAGGAGGTACTTTTGATATTTCCATCCTAGAATTAGGTGATGGTGTATTTGAAGTTCTTTCAACAAACGGTGATACTCATTTAGGGGGAGATGATTTTGACCAGGTAATAATTAACTTTTTGGCAGATGAATTTCTAAAAGCAGAAAATATTGACCTTAGAAAAGATCCAATGGCCCTTCAACGTTTGAAAGAAGCTGCTGAAAAATCAAAAATAGAACTTTCATCATCAACTCAGGCTGAGATCAATTTGCCATACGTTACTGCAACAGATAGCGGACCTAAACATCTTGTCACAAGCTTATCAAGATCAAAATTTCAACAATTATCTGATAAACTTGTTAAACGCTCCATGAGTCCAGTGAAAAAAGCCTTGGATGATGCAAGTTTAAATAAATCTGACATTGACGAAATTATTCTTGTAGGTGGATCAACAAGAATCCCTATTATTCAAGAAGAAGTCGAAAAGTTTTTTGGTAAAAAACCATCTAAAGGTGTTAATCCTGATGAAGTAGTTGCTATTGGTGCTGCAATTCAGGGTGGAGTACTTAGTGGAGATGTTAAAGATGTCCTTCTTTTAGATGTTACACCATTATCATTAGGTATCGAGACCATGGGTAGTGTAATGACTAAGCTCATTGAAGCCAATACAACTATTCCAAGTAAAAAATCTCAGGTATTTTCAACTGCTGCTGACAATCAACCATCTGTTGAAATTCATGTTCTTCAAGGTGATAGATCAATGGCAGCAGACAATAAAACGATTGGAAGATTTCATTTAGATGGAATACCGCCGGCTCCAAGAGGAACTCCGCAGATTGAAGTTACTTTTGATATTGATGCTAACGGTATAATCAAAGTTAGTGCACAAGATAAAGCAACTGGAAAAAGTCAAGATATAAGAATTGAAGCATCTTCTGGTTTAACAGAAGAAGAAATTGAGAAAATGAAAAAAGATGCCGAGGCTAATGCTGAATCTGATAAGAAAGCTAAAGAGCAGGTTGATAAAATGAATAGCGCTGATCAATTAATTTTCCAAACTGAAAAGCAACTCAAGGAATTCGGAGATAAAATTTCTGATGCAAAAAAGAAGCCTGTAGAGTCTGCCTTAGCGGATTTGAAAAAGGCCTATGATTCAAAAGATTTAAAATTAATAGATCCTGAGGTTGAGAAGCTTAATGAAGCCTGGAAAAATGCATCTGAAGAAATGTATAAGGCGCAGGCAGAAGCATCAAAGAATAATTCGACCGAAGACTCAAAAGCCAAAAGCGAGTCTAAATCTTCTAACAAGAAGGCTGGTGGAGATGACGTTCAAGATGTTGATTTTGAGGAAGTAAAATAAATGATTTAACTAATGACAAAAAACAACCTTAGTTTAAGGTTGTTTTTTTTTGCGATGGATAAAAAAAATATTCTTAAGATTTGTAATAACAATTCAAATACTTTGATGGAAACACTTAGCATCGAGTTTATTGATATCGGTGATGATTTTGTTAAAGCCAAGATGCCAGTTACAAAAAAAGTTCATCAGCCAAATGGAATACTTCATGGTGGAGCGACCGTAGCATTGGCAGAGACAGTTGGAAGTTTTGCATCTTATTTTTTCTGCCAGGATAAGAATATATCTGTAAGAGGTATTGAGATATCTGCAAATCATTTAAAAAGCATATCAAAAGGTTATGTTTATGCTACAGCAAAACCAATTAAAATTGGAAAATCAATACAATTATGGGAAATTGATGTTAGAGATAATAAAAATGAACTAATTTCGCTTTGTAAATTAACCACATATTCAAAAAAACTAAATAGTTAAATATGAAAAGCGTTATTATATGTGACATGGAGGGTGTCATTGAGAATTTAAACAAAGATGCAGAAAAACTTTTTGGCTATCAGAATTCAGAATTGATTGGAAAAAAAAGAGTTTCTATATTTTCAGAAGGTGAAATAGTACTTCAAAATGTTTTGATGTGGTTAAAGAAAGCAAATAAAGATGGTTTTTATGAAACTAAAACCAACTTTATAAAAAAAGATGGAACTAAGTTCGCTGCTAAAATAAGAATAACCCCAAATTTTGCAAATGGTAAAAATAAACCACAGACGGGTTATTGCGGAATGACAGTACCCCTAGAGGAAAAGATTGATATTCCAATATCATTTGTTACCAAGATTATAAAGGGTGTTGCAATAACTAGAGCGGGATTTGGTTCTGCATCAATCCTTCCCATTTTTGCTGTTGCTGCTTTTTTCGCGGGAAGTGATTTATCTGCATCCTCACTAAGTTTATTGTTTACTGTAAGTGGAATTTTATCTCTTCAACTGTTTTCAAATCTTTATAATGATTATTTTGATGTTAAAGATGGTACTGATGGTTTAAATGATGAATATTTTAACGTAGGATTAAACGATAAATTATTAGAAGGAGCCCAGGTTTCGGGTGGTAGTAGGGCTATCGAATTAGGTTTAATTACACTTAAAAATACTAAATCTCTTGGTAATAAAATGTTGTTTTTAGGTCTTGTATTTTTGTTATTAGTAATGTCTTTATCCTATTTAAATACAGGTTCTTCACATAACTTGATATTCATTTCAATAATTGCATTAACTGGTGGGTTATTGGGATATTTTTATACCGCAACACCAATTCGACTAGTATCTAGATACGGTCTAGGTGAACTTGCAATCTTCTTAACTTTTGGCCCCCTGTTAACGTTAGGTTCTGGATATGCCCTGTCTGTTGATACCATTGAATTTTTTTCTACAGAATTTCAAAATCTTTCATTACTTGGAATTCCAACTGGATTACTAACCACAAATATTTTATTTATAAATCAATTCCCAGATTACAAGTCAGATAAAATAGCAAAAAAGAATAATCTTGTCGTTTTATTTGGAAAAAAAGCATCCAGATGGGGATATCTTTTCTTTCTAATTTGTACATTCTCTTTTATGTATTTTTTTACTGATATTTTAGTTCAAAATATTGTTAATTTTCCTCGAAAAGCATATCTGATTGCAAATGGGTTATTATTTTTAGGAGGTCTTTCAATCTTTTTTCATTTGTTTAAAAATTATAATTCAAGAAATTTGATTAAGTCAAACATAAACACTATTTATTTTCAAATGGTGTTTACCATAGTTTATATCTTTCTTTTAAATCCTTTCTACATAAATCTATAAAATTCAATATTCAAATTCCTCCAAAATAATAGCTATATTACACAACTAATTACAACACTATGTTTTTAAAATACAGCGAAAGCAAATTTGATAAATTTGGATATTATCTCCTTGGTTCATTAGTAATTATAATATTCAATTTTATTGGCCAAATACCCCTTACAATTGTTTTTGCAAGCAGCCTTATCGAATCTAATATTCAAATTAACCCTGAAGCAAATCCTATGGATTTATTAAAGGCTATTCCATCAAACCTACGTTTATTTTTGATGTTATTTCCTTTTGCCTTTTCATTTATTGGTGTTTGGTTGGTATCAAATAAGATTCATGAACGCTCAATTACGAGTTATTTCACAAGTAGAAATAAGCTAGATTTTAAAAGAATTTTTTTTTCTTTTTCTTTATGGGCTCTTGCAATGATTTTTTTTATTTTATTTGATTTATATGTCAATCCTGAAAATTATGAGATAAACTTTCAACCTATCCCTTTTTTAATCTTATTTTTGATTTCACTGATTTTCATGCCGATTGCAACCAGTCTGGAAGAGTTTATCTTTAGAGGTTATTTGATGAAAGGTTTTGGAAATTTATTTAGAAACAATTTTTTACCTCTAATTTTTACTTCAGTTATTTTTGGTGTTGTACATATATCTAACCCTGAAGTTTCCGAATTAGGATACGGAACCATGTATTTTTATATTGGGACAGGATTTTACCTAGGAGTTATTACTTTACTTGATGATGGTGCAGAGCTGGCCATGGGATGGCATGCCGCAAATAATTTAGTTGCGTCATTACTTGTCACAACTGATTGGACTGTTCTTCAGACAAATGCTATTTTGAAAGATATTACTGAACCTAGTATGGATACTGAAGTTTTTTTAAACCTTTTAATTTTTTATCCATTATTAATTTTTATTTTTCATAAAAAATATAATTGGAAAAATTCTGTAACTAAGTTAACTTCAAAATTCTAACTTATGAGCCTTAATAAAAATAAGATATTTGGTTATGCCGCATTAATTTTAATGGTTTTGGGTAGTACTCTAATTTTATTAGGTGTTTTTTTATATAAAGATTATACTATAGGTTTTACTGTAATGGGTCTTGGCTTTAATGCTGTTGCCTGGGCTTTTAACGCATTAAGAGGACGCATATAATATGTCTGATGATAAAAAAATAATTTTCTCAATGTCAGGAGTATCAAAAATATATCCTGATCAACAAAAGGAAGTTATAAAAAATATTCATCTAAGTTTTTTTTACGGTGCTAAGATTGGTGTTCTTGGTTTAAATGGTTCTGGAAAATCTTCCTTGCTTAAAATTATAGCAGGAATAGATAAAAATTTCAGGGGGGAAGTGAATTTCAATAAGGAATACAGTGTTGGTTACCTTGAACAGGAGCCCAAAGTTGATTTAGATAAAAGTGTTATTGATATTATCAAGGAAGGAGTTTCTGAAACAGTTAAAATACTTGATGAGTTTAATTCTATAAACGATCAATTTGCATTACCTGAGGTATATGAAAATGCTGAAAAAATGGAGAAACTGATGGCGAGACAGTCTGTTTTACAAGACGAAATTGACTCAAGAAATGCATGGGAACTTGATAATCAACTTGAGATTGCAATGGATGCTTTAAGAACACCTTCACCTGATTTAAGTGTTTCTTCTTTATCAGGTGGTGAGGTTAGAAGAGTTGCTTTGTGCAGACTACTACTCCAAAAACCAGATATTTTATTGTTAGATGAGCCTACAAATCATTTAGACGCAGAATCTGTAAATTGGTTAGAGCACCATTTGGCCCGGTATAAAGGAACAGTAATTGCTGTCACTCATGATCGATATTTTTTAGATAATGTTGCTGGATGGATTCTAGAGCTTGATCGGGGGGAGGGGATTCCATGGAAAGGAAACTATTCATCATGGTTGGATCAAAAAGCAAAACGTTTATCAAATGAAAAAAAGCAATTAAGTAAAAGAAAAAAAACGTTAGAGAGAGAATTAGAATGGGTGCGGATGTCCCCAAAAGGTAGACAATCAAAACAAAAGGCTCGTTTATCCAATTATGATAAACTTATAAGTCAAGATCAAAAAGTTATAGATGATAAACTTGAAATTTATATTCCGCCTGGACCAAGACTTGGAAATGAAGTAATTGAAGCTATAAATATCAGTAAATCTTTTGGAGAAAAGCTTCTTTATCAGAATTTAAACTTCAGACTACCACCTGCAGGAATAGTCGGTGTTATTGGCCCAAATGGAGCCGGTAAAACAACCTTGTTTAAAATGATAATTAATGAGCTATCTCCTAATCAAGGGTCTTTTAAAATTGGTAGTACTGTTAAAGTAGCATATGTAGACCAATCCCATAGTGATATAGATACAAAAAAATCCATTTGGTCAAACTTTTGTGATGAACAAGATCTAATTACAGTTGGCGGAAGGGAAGTTAATTCAAGAGCATATTTAAGTAGATTTAATTTTAGTGGAAGTGAGCAAAATAAGCTGGTTTCTTCACTTTCTGGGGGTGAACGAAATCGACTTCATCTAGCAATGACATTAAAAGAGGAAGGAAATGTGTTACTGTTAGATGAACCAACTAACGATCTAGACGTTAATACTTTACGTGCATTAGAAGAGGGACTAGAAAGCTTTGCAGGGTGTGCTGTTGTTATATCACATGATAGA
>MDSW01077061.1_pt1 | contig 69719 bp, 59 predicted proteins | sample 811171 | NCBI WGS metagenome assembly MDSW01 (sample SAMN05326641, study PRJNA326480) | marine metagenome | isolation source: seawater | place: Atlantic Ocean: North West | collected 2012
AGGGAGTGGAGCGAGACCGGGCTTTTTCGGGCTCGCGACCGACCGAGGGCACCCCGGAGGGGCGTGTCTGGTAAGAGGCCCGTCGCGGCCGCCGCTCTCCCGCCGGCGAGTAGCGCAGAGGCCCTGCAGATGTTGGATAGCCGAGTCGAACAGAAAAGAGAACCTCCCGGGCGGGCAGTGTCCCGAGAGGGAGTGAGCTTTTCGACCGACCGGGACACTGCCCGCCCGGGAGGTTCGCTTAGCTCTGACGAAAACGACCAAAGTCCTGCGAGCCGAGCCTGCTCTTCGACCGACCGGGACACTGCCCGCCCGGGAGGTTCGCTTGGCTCCGACAAAATCAACCAAGGCCCTGCGAGCCAAACCGGCGCCAGGCCGGGACGCCCGGTCAACGCGCATTTAGGCAACCTGTCTGCCCAATTCCCGGTGGTTGATTTCGCGACGCGACCCTGTCATAACAGGCCGCTGTTTCTCCAGGAGTCACCGATGTCTGAGCAAACCCCCTACGAGCCGCCCCGGGTCTGGACCTGGGACCAAAGCGCCGAACACAAATTCGCCAATATCAACCGCCCCATCGCCGGGCCCACCCACGACAAGGACCTGCCTGTCGGCAAGCACCCCATGCAGCTTTACTCGCTGGCCACGCCCAATGGCGTCAAGGCCACGGTCATGCTGGAGGAACTGCTGGCCCTGGGTCACGAGGGCGCGGAATACGACGCCTGGCTGATCAATATCGGCGAGGGGGAGCAGTTCAGCTCCGGCTTCGTGGCGATCAACCCGAACTCCAAGATCCCCGCACTGTGCGACCACAGCACCGAGCCGCCCACGCGCGTGTTCGAGTCCGGCGCCATTCTCTTTTACCTGGCGGAGAAGTTCGGCGAGTTCCTGCCCACGGAGGCCTCCGCGCGCGCCGAGTGCATGTCCTGGCTGTTCTGGCAGATGAGCAGCGCCGCCTACCTCGGCGGTGGCTTCGGCCATTTCTACGCCTACGCGCCGGAAAAACTCGAGTACCCGATCAACCGCTACGCCATGGAAGTGAAGCGGCAACTGGATGTGCTCGACCGCAACCTGTCCGCACGGCGCTACCTCTGCGGCGAGGACTACACCATCGCCGATATCGCCACGGTCGCCTGGTACGGCGCCCTCGTGGCCGGCAAGCTGTACGACGCCGCCGAGTTCCTCGACGTCGGCAGCTATGCGCACGTCAACCGCTGGAACGACGAGATCATGGCGCGCCCGGCGGTGGAGCGCGGCCGCCGCGTCAATCGCGTATGGGGCGAGGAAGACAAGCAGGTTGCCGAGCGTCACGACGCCAGCGACATCAAGTGATCGAGCCACACGGCTCCGTGTACAGGACCATCCAATGAGCAACAACGACGCACTGTTTCGCCCCATCACCCTGGGCAAGCTGGAACTGGCCAACCGCATCGTCATGGCGCCGATGACACGCAACCTGTCGCCGAACAACATTCCCGGCGAGGACGTGGCCGAGTACTACCGCCGCCGCGCCGCCGGCGGCACCGGGCTGATCATCACCGAGGGCACCTGCGTGGACCACATCGCCGCCAATGGCTACCCGGACGTGCCCTACTTCCACGGCGAGGAGCGCCTGGCTGCGTGGAAGAAGGTCGCCGCGGCGGTGCACGCCGAGGGCGGCAAGATCGCGCCGCAACTGTGGCACTGCGGCGGCATGCGCAAGGCCGGCACCCCACCCGAGGGCGAGGTCAACGGCTACACGCCTTCCGGCATGAACGTGCCGGGCAAGGTGACGCGCCACATCATGACCGAGGAAGATATCCAGGACGTCATCGACGCCTTTGCCCGGGGCGCCGCGAACGCGAAAGCGCTTGGCTTCGACGCGGTGGAAATCCACGGCGCCCACGGCTACCTGATAGACCAGTTTTTCTGGGCGGGCACCAATGTGCGCGAGGACGCCTGGGGCGGTAGCCTGGAAAACCGCCTGCGTTTCGGCGTGGAGATCGTCAAGGCGGTGCGCGCCGCCGTCGGCGAGGATTTCACGGTGTTGCTGCGCTACTCGCAGTGGAAGCAGCAGGACTACACGGCGCGCCTGGTGGACAACCCGGACGACCTGGAACGCTTCCTGGCGCCGCTGAGCGAGGCCGGGGTGGATGTCTTCCACTGTTCACAGCGGCGCTTCTGGGAGGCCGAGTTCGAGGGTTCCGATCTCAACCTGGCGGGCTGGACGCGCAAGCTGACCGGCAAGCCGACGGTCACCGTGGGCAGCGTCGGCCTGGATGCGGACTTCATTCCCGAGGCCGGACAGACCACCTTCCGCGAGGCGGCGCCCGCCAGCCTCGAGGAACTGGTGCGGCGCCTGGAAGCCGACGAGTTCGACCTGGTGGCGGTGGGCCGCGCCATGCTCGCCAATCCGGATTGGGCGAACAGGGTACGGCAGAACCAGAACGAGGCGCTCAAGCCCTTCGCCAAGGAGATGCTCTTCTCCCTGGCCTAGGCCCTGCTCAGTTGCGGGCCGGGTCCAGCCGCGCCCACAACATGTCCGCCGCCTCCTCACACACCCGGTCCAGGGAACTGGCGTCGGTGAACACCCCGTCCAGCAGCAGGCGGCTGATGCCGTGCAGGGTGCCCCAGTAGACGTGGGCGAAACGCAGCATGTCGACCCCGGCGGCGAACACCCCGGCGTCCTGCCCGCGCCGCAGGCGCTCCACGTCGCGGCGCAGGGTGCCGCGGGCGGAGGCCGACAGGGACGCGGTGGGATTGCCCGTGCCCCAGGGCTTGCTGCCGTACATCAGGTCGTAGTACTCGCGGTGCTGTGTGGCGAAAGCCACGTAGGCGCGCACGTCGGCGAGCATGGCGGCGCGTCCCGGTAAATCCCGCGCCTGATGGCGCGCCTGCTTCATCGCGGCGTTGAAACGCTCGAAGCCCTCCTCCGCCACCGCGCACAGCAGGCTTTCCTTGTTGGCGAAGTGGTTGTAGGGCGCTGTGCGCGACACGCCGATATTGGCGGCCAGGCGGCGCAGGGACAGCGCCTCCTCACCCTCCTCGCGCAGCAGGCGCGCGGTTTCGTCGAGCAGGGCGCGCTTCAGGTCGCCGTGGTGGTAGCCCTGTTTTTTCGCCTGCCGCGCCTGTGCTGAATTGCCCACTGTCCTGCCCGTGAAGTGGCGACCACCGAAGGCCGGTTGTGGACACGCTACCACCACATATTGACAGCGTCAATATTGGCCGCTAGGCTGGCCCTCCCTGTAATTCCAATCGCCCCTGGAGGCACACGCCATGAGCGCCCGTATCCCGCGCAGCAATGACAACGACTACAGCGACGACATCATCGCCGAACGCCAGCAGTTCATCGAGGCGCAGACCGGCGCGCAGTTGCAGCACACAAAACACTTCAGCTTCGACCCGGACAGCATGGAGGGCAACTGCGAACACCTGTTTGGCGTGGCGCAACTGCCGATCGGCCTGGCCGGCCCGCTGCTGGTCAACGGCGAGCACGCCCAGGGCGAGTTCTACGTGCCCATGGCGACCATCGAGGGCACCCTGGTGGCCAGCTACAACCGCGGCATGCGCGTGATCCGCGAAAGCGGCGGGGTCACCACCACCGTGGTCAGCGAGGCCATGCAGCGCGCGCCGGTGTTCATGTTCAGGAACGCGCGCGACGGCCGCGACTTCTGCCATTGGCTGCAGGACAACTTCGACAAGATCAAGGCGCAGGCCGAATCCACCACCTCCGTGGGCAAGCTGCTGGAGATCGAGCAGTCCCCCAGCCACAACATGGTGTTCACGCGCTTCGACTACAGCACCGGCGACGCCGCCGGGCAGAACATGACCGGTCGCGCCACCTTCGTCGCCTGCGAGTGGATTCGCGCCAACTACCCGAAACTGCGCACCTACGGGCTATCGGGCGGTATGGACTCGGAAAAGAAGACCTCCTTCGTCAACTCGCTCAAGGGACGCGGCCGCAAGGTGACCGCCGAGCTGACCATCCCGCGCGACGTGCTGCAGAATGTGCTGCGCACCACGCCCGAACAACTGCGTAATTCCAATGGCATCAACACGCTGGCCGCCTACCTGACCGGCGCCTCGAACAACGCCGCGCACCCGGCCAACGGCCTGGCCGCCATGTTCATGGCCACCGGCCAGGACATGGCCAACATCGGCGAGGCCAACCAGTGCAGCGTGTACAGCTACGTCACCAAGACCGGTGACTTCTATTTCTCGGTGACCCTGCCCGCGCTGATCATGGCCAGCTACGGCGGCGGCACGGGGCTGGCCACACAGCGCGAGTGCCTGGAAATCATGGGCTGCTACGGCAAGGACAGGGCCTACAAGTTGCTGGAGATCGCCGCGGGGGTCGTGGTGGCGGGCGAATTGTCACTGGTCTCGGCGGCGCGCACCGACCGCGACAGCGGCACCAACGAGTGGGTGGACGCCCACGAAAAGCTCGGCCGCAACCGCTAGGGCGCGGGCGCGAACTCGAGAATGGCGCCGTCCGCCTCGGTGGCCAGGTACAGGCGGCCGTCGCGCAACACGTAGCTGCGCACCCACTCGAACTGGGCCAGGTAGCGGTCGCTGATCGACGCCGGCGGGCACATGGCGCGGGTCGCCGCGATCGGGCCGAAGCCGAGCTGTCCCGGCGCCGCCGACTGCCAGCTACCGCTGCCGCGGTTGCAGTCGGCGCGCATGGCCGCGCGGCCGTCGGCACCGAAATCCAGGGTGTACTTTGCCGCGTCGTCCGGCGCCAGCGCGGTGTCGTTCATGAACTGGATGGCCACCAGCTGCCAGCGACTGCCGGCCAGTCCGGCGCCCTCCCGCGACACCGGTTCAGCGTCCGTGTTCGCCGGCCCCGACACGGAGCAGGCCTGCAGCAGGATAACGGCCGCCAGGCCAGCCAGGTATTGTCTCAACACGCGTCACTTCCTCCCTCGCCGTCACCGCGCTGACTAACGCTCCTGCAACAGTCGTTGCGCTGCACTCCACAGGTCCTGCACCACGTCCCAGCCGGCCGCGTTGGTCTCCTCGTAATGCCCCTCGGGCTCGCCCAGTTCCCTGCCCAGGGCCTGGCCGTAGCGGCAGATCGCCGCCACGGAGTCCGCGTCGTCGCCGTAGTCCGTCAGCGCGGCCGGGTCGTCGGTGATACGCTGGCAGGCGACACCGCTGATCCACTCGGGATCGTCGATCACCTGGCGCTGCGCCAGGTCAGCGCAGGTATTCCCGCCCGGCAGCACCAGGTCCAGGCAGCGCAGGCGGTAGTCCGCCAGCGGCACGAAGTAGCCGATCTGGTCGCCGCCGAGGCCGACCGTGAGGGTGAGTTCCTCGTCCACCAGCGCCAGCAGGTGGCCGGGGATGGTGTAATCGGCGCCCACCGCGTGCAGGTGCGGTTCGCGGTAGTATTTTTCCGGCGGCGCGGTGGTGAAATCCGCGGGCAGGCCGACCACCAGTTCCGGCGGCAGTTCACCGGGCATGAACAGCATGCCGACGTCGCCGAAATCCACGTGGGACACCTGGCTGGGCAGCACGTCACCGGCGGTGATCTGGCTGCCGAACACCGCGGTGAGCAGCGGGTCGTCGACAAACGCCCCGCCGTCGTCGACGCAGTTGTCATCGCTGAAGGGTTTGCCCGTGCAATTGTACAGGGTCGGCATGGTCCAGCCGATGTCACCGTCGGCAATGAGCAGGCGGAAGCCGATGTTGGTCAGGCGGGTGTAAAAGCGCTCGGTGTGCACGCTCAGTTCACTGACGGCCACCGCCGCAGCGCTGTCCAGCACAGCGGTGACCGCGTTGGCCAGCTCCGTGCCGATGGACTCGGTCTTGGCGAAATCGCGGCAGTAGTACATCGGCCGGTCATCACACTCGCTCAGCGGCAGCGCGCCCTCGGGCACGCTCAGCCCGTCACCCACGGGGTGCGCCGCGTCGACGCGCCACACCGGCGAACGGCCGGGACCCACCTGGTTGCCCAGCGGCCCGTTGAAATACAGCACCTCGCCGCCGCGGCGCGCCTGCAGCCGGTCGCGCAATACGCCGGGATAGTCGGCGGTCAGGTAGCGACCCTCGGCGGTGCAGTCGCCACCCTCCCAGCCCTTCTCCGCACAGGCCTGGGCCAGGCCCGCGGCGTCGGCGGGGGGCGACCAGCCCAGGGTCGACTCGGGGTGGCTGGTCCACTGCACCAGGGTGGCGATGGTTGCACCGCTGTCGGCCGCCTCCAGGGACAACACGTTGAGCTGCGTATTGCGGATGATCGGGTCGCGCTGGTCGTCGACACCGTAGCCGTGCTCACCCGCGCCGGCGCGCAAACGCGCAGGTTGCAGCGCCGCCACCGCGTCCTCCACCGCGAACGCCGCCTGGTCCAGCATCAGCGAAAACCAGTCATCGTTAATGCTGAAGGCGGTGTCCGGGCCGTGGTGGTTGTGCGTGGCCGAGACCAGGATCGGCGCATCCTGCCAGTCGGCGGGCAGGCGCGCCCGTGCGCGCTCGACCATCACCGCGATGTCGGGGGAAAAATAGGAGTAGGTATCGGCCATCACCAGGATTGCGCGCTGCTCACCGAACTGCAGCGCGGTAGCCGTCACCCGCAGGTCGTCGTGCACCCAGGCGGAATCGGAACGGCCGTTGCCGACATCGACCCGCCCCTGGTCCCAGGCGGCGATGAACACGCCGGGGTTGTGCGGGTCCAGTTCGTCCCGCGACGGCCAGCCCGGGGCGTCGGCCAGGTAGGCGCGCCCGCCGGCGACCGTCGGCAGGACGCTGCGGCTGGCGGCGCCGGCGAGCAACTGCGGCGCCGCAGTGCCGGCGTTGTCCGAGCCATCGCTGCAGGCCTGTAGCATGAGCAGGAATACGAGGGAAACTGCCAGGGCGCGAATCATTCGCATACTGTCTCTCCTGTTTATAGTTGTGATGTGAGCGCAAGCATAACACTACCGCCGGCGCCTGCTTACAGCCGCCATGCGGCGTCAATATTTTTTACACAAAGCCGCTAGGCCCAGCCGGGATACGCGCGCGCCGCTGCCGACGGCGGCGCAAATATGTGAGGCCGCGCACAAAGGCGTCAACCGGTGACCCTCTGCACCGCCCTCACGCTCGTATGCGCCAGCCGTGGCGCGTATATTGCACCCCGGTCTGCAATCCATCAATACACGCGACACCCACAGGATACAACGCAAGATGAAACGACAGCACCGCACCACCCCGCCACTGCTCGCCGCCGCCCTGTTCGCCCTGGCGACGTCCGCACAGGCCCTGGTCATCGATTTCGAGGGGCACAGCGCCGGTACGATTATCGACGACGAGTACACGGGGCTGTCCTTCAACGGCGTCAACGTCGCCCGTGGCAACGCCTCCAACCTGGCCACCATCTTCGACACCACCTCCCCCACCGGCGGCGACACCGACCTCGCCGGCCCCTTCGCCAACGCCAACCTCGGCGCGCTGAACCCGGGCAATGTGCTGATCCTGCACGAACACCCGCACGAGTGCGACGGCACTACCTGTAGCGACCCGGACGACGAGGGTCGGCGTCCCGCGGGCTACTTCGATATCGATTTCGGCACCGCCGTCACTCTCAACAGCATCGATTTCTTCGACATCGAGGGCGCGGAGAACGGCGCCACACCGAACAACGCGATCAGCCTGTTCGACGCCTTCGACGTGGAGATATCCGCGGGCACCTTCTACACACCCCACACCGGGGGCGACAACACCTGGGACCGCCTGCAGCTCGGCGTCGCCGGCGTGAAATCCATGCGCATCCGCCTGGGCGGTTCCGGCGCCATCGACAACATCGACTACATCGTACCGCGCGACCAGCCGCCGGAAGTGCCCGTACCGGCGACCCCGCTGCTGTTGTTGCTCGGCCTGGGCCTGCTCGCCGGCCGCGGCCGCGCGGCGCGCCGCTGAATCAGGCGAACGCGCCCGCCGCCTGGGTCTGGATATTCAGCTGCCCGGCGAGACCGGCCTCGCGGTGCACGTGGATGGCCTGGTATTTCTCGCTGGCCATCATCTGTAACATCGCCGCACGGCTGGGGTACATGGCGATCGCCACGTCGTCCCACAGGTCCTCCACCTCACCCAGGAGCAAGCCGGTCACATGGCCGGCGAAAACGATGCTGCCGCCAACCTCGGCCAGCGTCTCCACCACGCCGGCGCCGTACAGCGCGTAGGCATCGCGGCCGCTGAGCTCGCTGTCGCGGCCGTCGGCGTACTGCGCCCGGTCACGGAATTTGAGCAGGTTGAGCATGTAGATCGGCCCGTCGTCGGCGCCGCCCAGGGTGGCATCGAGTTGTTCCTTGCTGGGCTCAAGCGCATTGTCATAGTGCATAGATCGGTTCCTTTGGCAGGGGTTTACGGGTTCACACAGCGCTCACCGTGACCGGTACGCCGTTGACCGCGGCGTTGCCGGACAGGGCGTCCAGGTAGTGCTCATCGGTGACGTCGTTGCAGCTCACCCCGGCATGGCGCACCGCGGTGCGCAGGCGCACGCCATCGCGCGCGTGACCGAAACCATGGGGCAGGCTGACCACACCCGGCATCATCTCCGGCGAGGCCTCCACCGTCACGTCCACGGCGCCGACCCGGGAGGCCAGGCGCGCACGCGCGCCGTTCTCCAGGCCGTGACGCGCCACGTCCTGCGGGTGCATCAGCAAGGTGCAGCGGTCACGCCCCTTCACCAGGCGGTGGTAGTTATGCATCCAGGAATTGTTGGAGCGCACGTGGCGGCGGCCGATCAGGCGCAGGCTGCTGTCGCCATCGCCATTGAAGGCATCGCGCAGGCGCTGCAGATCGGCCAGCGCCTCGGGTACGGCGCAGGCTATGGTCTTGTCCGGCGTGTGCAGCCGTTGCGGCAGGCAGGGCTGCAGCGGACCGAGGTCGACACCCGAGGGCTGCTCACGCAGCTTCGCCAGCGACAGCCCCTGGTCGCCGTAGTGACCCGCCTGCAGACCGAAGTCGATGATCGCCTGCGGTGGCGTCGGCTGCTGCGGCTCCAGGCCCAGCAGCGTGGCGAGGCGCTGGCCCAGTGCGGCAAAGATTTCCCAGTCGTGCAAGCTGTCCGGCGGCGGCTCGAACACCGCCTCGTTGAAGCGCGCGGTGTTGCGCACCGCCAGCAGGTGAAAGCTCAGGTCGTAGTGGTCGTGCTCCAGCGGCGAGGTGGGCGGCAGGATGATATCGGCGTGGCGCGTGGTCTCGTTGATGTACGGGTCCAGCGACACCATGAAGTCCAGTTGCCCCAGCGCGGCGTCCAGTTGCCGGCCGTTGGGCGTGGACAGCACCGGGTTGCCCGCGCCGGTAAACAGGGCGCGGATCTGCCCCTCGCCGGGCGTGGCGATCTCCTCGGCCAGGCAGGCGGCGGGCAGCTCGCGATCGAACTCGGGCAGGCCGCGCACCCGGCTGTGCTGGCGCGCGTAGCCACCGGGCGTGGCGGTCTGCACGGTGTCTACCGCCGGCTGCGGAAACAGGCTGCCGCCGGGGCGGTCGAGGTTGCCACTGGCGATATTGATCATCTGGATCAGCCACTGGCACAGGGTGCCAAAAGCCTGTGTGGACACACCCATGCGGCCGTAGCACACGGCGCTGTCGGCCGCGGCGAATTCGCGCGCGATGCGCACGATGGCCGCGCTGTCGATGCCGCTGTGGCGCGCGGCCAGCTCCGGTGTGAAGGGCGCGACCGCCGCGGCCACGCTATCCAGCCCCTGCGCCACCTCGCCCAGGGCGCCGGGGTCGGCCAGGCCCTCGCTGAACAGCGTATTGAGCACGGCCGCGAGAAAGAACGCGTCGCTGCCGGGGCGCACGAACAGGTGCTCACTGGCCTCCAGCGCGGTCTCGGTACGCCGCGGGTCGACCACCACCAGGCGGCCGCCGCGCTCGCGCAGGGCGCGGATACGCTTCTTCACGTCGGGAACGGTCCAGATACTGCCATTGGAGGCCAGCGGGTTGGCGCCGAGCATGAGCAGGTAATCGCTGCGGTCGATGTCCGGCACCGGGATCAGCAGCTTGTGGCCGTACAGCCACAGCGACACCAGGTGGTGCGGCAACTGGTCCACGCTGGTGGCGGAGAAGCGGTTTTTCGTGCGGATGTACTGGAACAGCTCGCGCTGGTGCGTGAGCATGCCGTAGTTGTGCACGCTCGGATTGCCCATGTACACGCCCACCGCGTCCACGCCGTGCGCCTGGATGGTTGCGGCCAGCGCCCGGGCCGTCGTATCCAGCGCCTCGTCCCAGCCGATCGGCTGCCAGCTGACGCCGCCCGCGCCGTCCTGCACGCGTTTCACCGGCGCGCGCAGGCGGTCCGGGTCCTCGTGGATGTCGCGCAGGGCCACCGCCTTGGGGCAGAGGTGGCCGCGGCTGAGCGGGTCGTCCCGGTCGCCCTTGATGGACAGGATGCGCGTCCCTTGCGTCTCGATGACCAGGCCGCAGATAGCCTCGCACAGGTGGCAGGCGCGGTAGTGTAGCTTGCTCGACATAGGGGTCTCCTCGTCCGGCCCGGGGCGGCAGGCGGCCACCCGCCTTGCCCCGGGCGCGGGGCTTGTCTATGCTGCGGGTGAGTATTTTGACAGCGGTTATGACTATAACCGCAGTACCGCAGGCAGGCTACCGGCAATGCAGCGCAGCGCCACGCGCGGCGCGCACCGGCGGCGCCCACGAGGAGGCTGTGACATGCCGATAGAACGCCCACGGATGCGCCGCCTGGCGCTCCTCGCCGCCGCCCTGCTCGCCGCCGCGCACGGTGCCGGCGCTATCGCCGGCGACGCGCAGGGCTGGCAGCTGGCCAGTGAGCAGGAGCGCGTCGCCGTGTATACGCGAGCGGTGGCGGACTCGGAGTACCTCGCGGTAAAGGCCACCGTGCGCATCGACGCCCCGGCACTGCAGGTCGCCGCCCTGATGGGCGACGGCAGCGAATGCATGGCCTGGCGCGACATGTGCCGGTCGACACGGGTGCTGGACGCGGTGTCCGCGGACGAGCGCTACGTGTACATGGTGCTGGACCTGCCCTGGCCGCTGGCGGACCGCGACCTGGTGATTCACTCGCGCACCGAACATGACCCGGCCAGCGACAGCGCCACGATACACCTCAACTCCGCCTCCTCCCGCTACCCGCAGCAGGATTACGTGCGCGCCGAGACCCGCGGCCGTTTCGTGATTCGCAAGCTGGACGAACACGCCACCGAGTTTACCTACATCATGCACACGGAACTGGGCGGCAACGCGCCGGTGGGCATGGTCAACGGGCGCCTGACGCAAACCGCACGCGACGACCTGCAGCGTCTGCGCGCCATGGCGGAGGGCTGACGGGCTGTCGCCCCCTAGCGCCCGAGCTGGCCGTCGTCGATGCGGATGCAGGTGCCGGTGACGCACTCCGACGACGGCGAGACCAGGAACAGCAGGGTGCTGTCCATCTGCGCCGGGTCGCACACGCGCTTGCGCGGAAAGTAGCCGCTGAAATCGCCCATGCGCTGCATCATGCCGTCGACCATTTCCGAGGCGAAGGTCCCCGGGGCGATGGCATTGACGTTGATATTGAAACCCGCCCACTCCACCGCCATGGCCTCGGTCATACGCACCAGCGCCGCCTTGGTGGTGGAATAAAGCGCCTGCGGCGCACCGGCCTGGGTGACAAAGGCCGCCATCGAAGCGACATTGACGATGCGGCCGGGGCGCTTTTCATCGATCAGGCGCTGCGCCACGGCGCAACTCAGGAACCAGGGTCCCTCCAGGTTGGTGTTCACCACCTGGTCAAACAGTTCGTCGCCGATCTTCGTCGCGTACTGGGCATCGGGAACCCCCGCGTTGTTGACCAGGATATCCACCGTACCCAGCGCTGTCTCGACCTGGGCCAGCCCGGCGCGCACCTGCTCGCGGTCAGTCATGTCCATGACCACGGTCTCGCACTCGCCGCCCGCCGCGCGCAGCTCGCCGGCCAGTTGCTCCAGCCGCTGCGCGCGGCGGCCGGTGATCGCCACTTTCGCGCCGCAGGCTGAGAGCACACGCGCGAAGCGCTCGCCCAGGCCCGCGGTGGCCCCGGTGACCAGCGCTACCTGCCCGCCCAGGTCGATGGAGAAGTTTGGCGTCGAAAAATCAGTCATGGCGTGTGGCCCTGTACGGTCGGGTGCCTACCATTTCATAAATCTGCCATTTACTTCAAGTACCCTGCCCGGCCACCCGCGACCAGGAGAACCGGATGCAGGCGCAACAGGAAGACCAGCTACACATGCTGTTCCCCACCGTGGTACAGCTCAGCCAGCTGGACGACGCGCAGGAACTGAACCGGGCACTGCTGCAGGAGATTGGCGAACTGCGCCGGCGCCTGCCGAACTCGAAGCCCCGGTCCTGGGCCTGCGACCTGTACACCACCATAGGCGATCCCGAGGCGCTGCTGCGCCTGCCCGCGGTGCAGCGCCTGCTGCGCATCGCGCAGGAGAAAATCCGTCGCTATGCGCAAACCTACCGGTACCCCCTCGAGGACATGGCGCCGCAGATCACCGAGTGCTGGGCCAACGTGTACGGCCCTGGCCAGTCCCAGGAGGCGCACCTGCACAAGAACTGTTTGTTCAGCGGTATCTACTACCTGCAGGCGCCGCCGGGCAGCGGTGCCACCGTGTTCTATTCGCCGGCCTGCGATGTCATGCTCGAACCGCGCCCCACCGAGGGCAACAACATCAACGCGACGGTCACCGGCTACCCGCCGGTGGAGGGGCGCATGATGATCTTCCGCAGTTCCACCCGGCACAGCGTGCTGCCGGGCGAATTCGAGGGCGAGCGCATCACCCTGTCATTCAACGCGGTGATGTAAGCGCTAGATTCCGGGATTGACACCGAAGTGTTGCGGACGCCACTGCCAGTGCTCCCCGCGTACGGCGCCCAGCGCTTCCGTCACGCCCACGCCACGCGCGGCATACTGCACCGTGGCCTTCTGCAGTTGCGCAAACGCGTCGCGCTCGCGCGCCGACGGCGTGTCCAGCTGCGCATGGGCTACGCCCTGGCCCAGCAGCAGGGTGTAGTAGCCGTCTAGACGAAAACGGCACAGCGGGTCCTCCAGAATCAACTGCCAGTGATTGCAGGGACCGTTGTCGCGGTAGTAGTCGACGATGGGCTGTGCGCCGCGCAGGTCCACCTCGTTGACACAGCTGCGCCAGAAGGCGTTGTCCATGCGGGTGTTGAAGCGGTAATGCACCGCGAGAAAATCCGCGATGGTGTCCCAGCTGCGCTCGTTGTAGCGGTTGAAGATGTCGCGGTTGCTGTCACGCACCGCACAATCACCGGCCTGGGCCAGGGTCTGCGCGAGCATCTTCGCCGCCGAACAGATCGCGGCGATGGCGGTGGCCTCCAATGGTTCGACGAAGCCCGCGGAGTTGCCGATGGCCACCACGTTCTTCACCCAGGCACGCCGGTAACGACCGCTGCGAAAACGCACCATGGCGGTATCGGTGATGTGCGGGTTTTTCGCGCGAAACTCGGCCTCCGCATCCTCGTCAGAGATGAAATCGGAGGCGTAGACGTAGCCGCGGTTGATCCTGTCCTCGTGTTCGATCTGCCAGCACCAGCCACAGTCCATAGTCTCGGAAACAGTGTAGGGACGTACCGGCTCCTGCGTGCGCTGCCAGCCGCCGATCACCGCGCGGTCGCAAAACAGCGACGAGCGGTAGCTGACGAAGGGTTCGCCCAGGGTATCGCCGAGCAACAGCGAGCGAAAGCCGGAGCAGTCGACGAACAGGTCCGCGCGCACGCTCTGGCCGGATGCCAGTGCCAGGGTACGCACCCCGTCTGCATCGGCGCTCACCTCGCGCACCTCGTCGTCGAGCAGTTCAATGCCCTGCTCCAGCGCGTAACGTTCCAGGAACGCCGCCAGCTTGCGATTGTCCATGTGGTAGCCGTAGTTGCCCTCCATTAGCGGCGAGCCGTCGGGAGCGCGCAGGAAGGCGTGCTCATTGTCCATCAGGACGGACGTGACGGAATGCTCACGCAGGTTGTCGAAGCAGTAGAAGCCCAACGGACGGGACAGGTCCGGGTGCGGGTGAGTGACGCAGACCTGGGGAGTGAAACTGTAGTCGAAGTCCGCGCCGGCGCCCCAGCGAAAACGAATGCCCAACTTCCAGGTCGGCTGCACCTCGGCGAAAAAGCGCCGCGCGTCGATGCCCAGGTAGCTGTGCAGAAATTCCGGCAGTTGCCGCAGGCTGCCCTCTCCGACCCCGATGGTGCCGATCTTACTCGAGTGCAGCACGCGCACGCCGATATGCGGCGGCAGTTCTTTCTTCAGCGCCAATGCCGCGAGAAAACCGGCGGTGCCGCCGCCGAGCACCAGTACGTCTTGTGTTGTCATCGATCGTCCTTCCCTACAAGCGAAAAAACCCGCACCGAGGTGCGGGTTCAAGTCCAGGAGTATCAAGTGCCGCGTCGCCGAGCCGTGGGGACGGCAACAGGCGACGCGGTTATCCCATCCTGCGTGATGCTTACAGGTTGGGGTTCTTGGTCACGGCTTTCAGCGCCTTGAGAAACTGCTTGTTTTCAGGCGTCTGCTTGATTTCCACGTTCCAGACCGCGTCGCCCAGGCCATCGGGGACGTTGAACAGGTCGGTGGATGCCGGGTGCTGTACTGCAATCGCGAACTCGGTGGGCTTGACCGGGTTGAAGATCATGCCGGTGGCCTCGGACTGGTTCACGCCCAGGCTGAGCATGTGATCCACGGACTCGGCGACGCCGTCGTTGTTCGTGTCACGCGCGAACCACACGTCGCCGCCGTTGGCGCCGATCTGCGTGGTATTGGGGTTGTCTTCGATGATGTAGATGTTGCCCAGGGCGTCCTGCGCCAGGTTGTCCGGGGCGTCCAGCGAGGCCGTGGTGGGATCGAAGCCGTCGTTCTTCGGCGTGTTCGCGTCCGATGCGAAAATGCGCACGGTGGCCTTTTTCTGTCCGCGCATTTCCACCGAGTAGATCGTGTTCTCGGAGGTTGCGGCGAAGTACAGCACCTCGCGGTTGTTGGCCAGGGTGCCCACTTCCACGTCCTCAGGACGGCCGTAGGGGGTGCCGCCCACATCGTCCGCCGCCTGGCGGCCACCGAAGGGCTCGTTGAACGGGTCGTTGCTCACCGCGTCAACCAGGTTGCCGTTGCGGTCGGTCATCGGCACCCAGGTGGCTTTGCCGATACGCGGCGTTACCGTGTCGTAGTACTCCAGTGACGGGTCCTCGTTGAAGTTGTCGATCTTCAGCACATAGACCTGGCCCGTGCTGTAGTCGCCCGGCTTTTTGAAGCGCATCTTGTAGATGGAGCCGGAACGGTTCTCATCGACGAAGTAGACCACCTGGTTCGGCCATTTCTGCGAGAAACCAATGCCTTCCTGGCTCACCAGCGGGAACGCATCGAGGACGCGGACCTGGTCATCCACCTCACCCTCACCCATCACCGGGTTGTTCGGGGCCTTGCCGTAGGGGTCCAGGAACTCGACCATGCGCCCGGTGCCGGCCCACTCCTCGCCGAGCCAGACGGTGCCGTTGGGAGTCACGTGGGAGGGGTCGAATGCGCCGAAGTCGTTGCTCCAGTCGCCGTGCGCGCCGCCCTCGTCACCCATGAAGAGAATTTCGGTGATGTCCTGCTTCATGTTGTAGCGGGACAGGCCGGCGCCGATCGGGGTCTCGTGCGGCAGGAACAGGTGCTTGCCATCCGGTGAGAACCACATCATGTCGATCATGGAGGCGACGTTGGGGTCACGGCCGGCCGCTTCGGCATTGACACGGACGATGGACTCGCCGATGTTGCTTTCCACTTCACGCAGGCTGGTCAGGTTGGTGAACTTCAGTTCCGGCGGCGCGATCCAGGGGCTGGTCAGTTCGTGAACGTCGTTGGGCGCCTTCACCACAGAGGACTGGGTCAGGGGTGTGAACCAGGTGTCGGTGCCGGCATAGGCTTGGGATACGGCCAGGGCGAGTGCGCTGACAGCAAGTGCGGGTTTTTTCATGTACTACATCTCCAGGGGCTTCTTCTCGTGGATGTGCAGTGGCGGACCCACTGCACGCGGACGAGCCGAAAGTCTCACATGCCCCTGTGTCACCTGTGTGATGCCAATGTTTCCCCGCGGTGATAGTTGTATTGCAGAAACATTGAAACGGGCGCGGATCGCTAGCAATCCTGTTGCCGCGCCCGAGGAAGTGTCACGAGTTGGTCAATTTGTAGCCACTACGCTGCCCGCCCCGGCGGCGGACCAGTCCAGGCGGATGTCCCAGGGGAAGAACTTCTCCGGCGGCAGGGTCGGTGCACTCTCCACGTCAACCTTGTCGTAAACGTTCACCGGCGGCGTGACGGTGGCGTCGCGCCCATAGGCGTAGTCCTGCTCGGCGACGATCACGCGGTAGGCCTTGTTCAGTTGCAGAGCGCGCTCACGGGAGGGCGTAATCAGTTCGTAAACATCCGCGGCCGCGGCAACCTTGTCGTGATTCACCGACCCGTCCTCCCGGTACCAGCGTGCGAACATCTCCTGGTTGCTGCGGAATTCGCCACCGCCGCCGACGCGCTCGAGGTAGGTGGCGATTTCGCCGCGGCGCTCGCCCCTGTTGGGCGCATCGGGCATGCCGCGCAGATCGATATAGCCCCAGCCGGCGGCGCCGTCCACCTTGCGCGGAAAGCTGAAGGTCTTGTCGATGGTGGCGCCGATGGAGGTGTGGCAGCCCATGCAGAACAGGTTCTCCTCGAAGCTGGCAACCCGCAACTGGCCGTCAAAGCCCTCGATGAATCCCTGGATGGACCAGCCGAAGCCGTTGTCCAGGCCGTAGTCCTGCACGTAGTGATAACCCGGCAGGTGGCCGCGCTCCTTGTTCATGTTTTCGTTATCGTACTCGCGGCCGTAGCTCATCTTCGGGTACCAGCGCCACTTCTTCATATAGCGCACTTCCTTCATGCGCGTGGAGACGCCGACCTGCCCCTGCCCGTCCACGCCGACGTAGCGCACCGTGTGCAGGAACTCCGTGCCCTTGGGGTAAAGGAAAGTATCGGACTGGGAGCCCGCGGCCGCGCCGACATAGCCGTCCACGGCGCTGATCTCCTGCACCACCGACAGCTCGCCGTCGCCATCCAGATCGATTCCCAGCTTACGCTCGTCCACCGGCAGGGAAGTGATGCGCGGCAGGTCCTTGACCTGCGCTTCGACGATCGCCAGGTTGGCCCGGTACACGTCGCGCGAGTAGTTGCCGTCGGCGTCGCTGCGAAAGGGCTCGGCCAGGCGGATCATGACGTCGTCGGTGGAGCCGTTGGTCGGCCAGAAGGTGCTGGGCAGCGGCTTGTAGTTGAAGGCCACCCAGTGGCTGCCGTCGCGGGCGAAGCCGTACTCGTCAAAGGCGGCCGCGCCCAGTTGCAGGTTGGCGAGGTCGGGAATCCAGCCCTGGAAATCCACCGCGCGCAGCCGGCCGGCCAGCGCCGAGTAGTTGTCGTCGTCGATCCAGTCGAGAATTTCGGCATCGGAAATCGCCGCCACCGCCTCGCTGCGGTCCTCGAACAGGTTCTTCCAGTGATTGGTCAGGCCGACGTCGGAAAAGTTGTAGGCGAGCTGCTGGCCGCCGTCGTTCATGCTGTTCTCACGCCCGGCCACGGCATTCTGGTGGCACACGTAACAGGGATTGAACCTGCCCTCGATACGCGTATAGCACTGCGGCGGAATGGGCGCCTCGCGATTGAACACCGCCCAGCCCGGGTGCTGCCCCTGGACCAGGTCGCTGCGCACGCCGTCGTGTGTGCGCAGCGCAGCGAGCTGTTCCTGGTAGAGCAGCTCCAGGGACTGCGTGCTGTCGCCGCGCGCGGTGGCGTCCGCCGTGTCCTGCGCAGAGACGGCAAAGGCGATTGCGGCCAGGATGAGGGAGAGCGCGACTAGCGCCGTGCGCGCATGGGCTGTGGTGATCAACAGGCTGGTCCCGTGGTGGTGGCAAGGTAGCGGGAGACTACGGGGGCTGTATGACGCTTTGATGAACCCGGGGGCACGACAGCGTCCCGGCTGCAGCGGCGCGCCGCGGTACACGCATGTATAATGCCGTCATGACGAGCAGCCACACAGGCCGACCCCGGTGACCGCAGAGGACTACGCCCGCATTGGCGGCATTGTGTTTGCGCTTTCCATGGCGGTGTCACTGCTGGAAATGCTCTGGCTGACCGTGGTCAGCAAGCGCGAATCCTTCCTGCACGCCTATGGCCAGCCATTGAAGAACGCGGTGTTCATCGAGTTATCCAGCCTCGTGCTGCCCACACTGGGCACGTTGGGGTTCGCGCTGCTCGGCGCCGGGCTCGCACCTTTCACCCTGGGCGAAGGCTGGCATACCTGGCTCATCGGGCTGCTGGTATTCGAATTCTGGTACTGGGTGCAGCACTGGCTGGGCCACAAGGTGCGCCTGCTGTGGTGCATCCACGCACCACACCACGCTCCCGACACGCTGACCTCGCTGATCGGCCTGGGCCGCAGCGTCCTGGAACTGCCCTACCTCGGTTTCTTCCTCGGCTTCATGACCGCACTCTGCGGTGTGCCGGTTGAGGTGGTGTTCTTCGTCAGCCTGGCAGACGGGGTCTGGGGCAAATTCCTGCACATCAGTCCCCGGCTGGTGCCCGGCAAATACGGCCCGCTCGAGTACGTATTGCAGACACCCACCTGGCACCGTGTGCACCATGCGAAAAATGTGCGCTACATGGACAGCAACTACACGTCGCTCACCCTGTTCTGGGACTGGCTGTTCGGCACGCTCGAGCCGCTGCGTGAGGACGAACCGGTCGTTTACGGTATCACCCGCGAGGTCAATCCGCGCAGTTGGCTGGACGTGCAGTTCAGCGAGATGCGCGCACTGTGGGCGGACCTGAGCGCCGCGCCCGGCCTGCGCAACAAACTGGGCTACCTGTTCATGCCGCCGGGCTGGTCGCATAGCGGCGAGCACAAGACCGTGAGCCACCAGAAGCGCCTGCTGGCCGCCCCCTAGGCGGGCGCCGCCTGGTTCGCGCGCGGGTGCACTGGGCAAACGCGATGTGTTCAGGCACGATAAGGCCTGCCGTCAGTGACCTGCAGGAAACCCGCCGTGACGCCAGACCCGACCGATGACCTCGCCGGCCTCGACGCCACCGCCCAGGCCGAACTGGTGCGCAGCGGCCAGGCCTCGCCACTGGAACTGGTGGATGCCGCAATCGCCCGTATCGAACGCCACAACGGCGCGCTCAACGCGGTCATCCACGAGCGCTTCGAGCGCGCGCGCCAGGAGGCACAGGGCGCGCTGCCGGACGGGCCGTTTCGCGGCGTCCCCTTCCTGCTCAAGGACCTGGACGGTTTCTCCGCCGGCGACCCCTACCACGCCGGCAACCGGGCGCTGGCCGCCGCCAGCTACCGGGCACCCGCCGACAGTTGCCTGACGCAACGCTTCCGCGCGGCGGGGCTGGTCATCCTCGGGCGCACCAACACGCCTGAACTCGGCCTGATGCCGAGCACCGAACCCCTGGCGCAAGGCCCCACGCGCAACCCCTGGAATCCGGCGCATACCCCCGGCGGTTCCAGCGGCGGCTCCGCGGCCGCGGTGGCAGCGGGCTTCGTGCCCATGGCGCACGCCGGCGACGGCGGCGGATCGATCCGTATTCCCGCCGCATCCTGCGGACTGGTCGGCCTGAAACCCGCGCGCGGGCGCATCACCCTGGGACCCGAGGCCGGCGAGGCCTGGGGCGGCCTGGTGGCGCGCCTGGCGCTGACGCGCACGGTCCGCGACTGCGCCGCCATCCTGCAGGCGGTGCAGGGCCCCCTGCCCGGCGATCCCTATACCGCACAGCCCCCGGCGCGCCCCTACACCGCGGAACTCGCCGCACCCGGCCCGCGCCTGCGCGTCGGTTACACCACGCGCTCCCCGGATCCAAACATCAGCACACAGGCGGACTGTGTGACGGCGGTGGAACGCAGCGCGAGCCTGTTGCGGGAACTGGGACACCAGGTGGAGGAAGCCGCGCCCGCGTCGTGGTCGTCGGCGGACGACTTCCAGGCCACCATGGCCCACTTCATGACGGCCTACGGCGTGTGGACCGCCGCCGAACTGGACCGCCTGGCGGCGATGCTGGGCAGGCCGGTGACGGAGCAGGACGTGGAACCCGGCACCTGGTTGATCGCCGAGCCGGGCCGCAGCGCCAATGCGCTGGATTATCTCGCCGCAATCGAGTATTTCCACCGCGCCTCGCGCGACCTGGCCGGCTTCTGGAGCGAGCGGGGCTACGACCTGCTGCTCACCCCAGTGATGCCGGAACCGCCACCGCCACTGGGGCAGTTCCACGATCCGGACAACCCACTGGCGGGCCTGCTGCGCTCGTCGCAGGTGGTGCCGTTCATGGCGCCATTCAACATCAGCGGCCAGCCGGCCATGTCCCTGCCCCTGCACCGCAGCGACGCCGGCCTGCCCATCGGCGTGCAACTGGTAGCGGCGCCCTGGCGCGAGGACGTGCTGCTCAATGTCGCCGCCGAGCTTGAAACCGCCGCACCCTGGCCCACCGCGCCGGTGCTGCCCGGGGAGACAACCGGCTAGACAACGCGCAGGCAGCCGCGAAGACCGGCTGCGAGGAGAAGCGACCATGGCAGAACTGGAACGCACTGCCCTCGGCGAATGCGCCGTGCTGACAATGAATCGCCCCGCGTCCCTGAACGCGATTACCAGCGCCATGCTGGACCTGTTCCACGCGCACCTGGACGATATCGAGGGCGACGACTCGCGCGCCCTGATCCTCACCGGGACCGGCCGTGGTTTCTGCCCGGGCACAGACCTGAAGCAGCCCCCGGAGGACCCGCGGGCGCGTATCGAGCACGCGCACGCGCTGATCCTGCGGCTGCTCGAATTTCCCAAGCCCAGCGCCGCGGCCATCAACGGGCTGGCACTGGGCGGCGGCCTGGAACTGGCGCTGGGCTGCACGTTTCGTATCGCGGCGCGCGAGGCACTGCTGGGCCTGCCGGAAGTCAAGATCGGGTTGCTGCCGGCCTACGGCGGCTCGGTGTTGTTGCCGCGACTGGTGGGGCAACAACGCGCCCTGGTCATGATGCTCGGCGGCGAACCGGTCAGCGCCGACGAGGCCCTGGCCATGGGGCTGGTGGACGCGGTCTGCGACTCCCCCGCCGAGGTCGTCGCGCACAGCCGCGAACTCCTGCAGCGCTTCACCCGCCACAGCAGGGTGCCGCAGCAGGCGATTCGGCGCATCGTGCGCGAGGGCGCGGAACTGCCCCTGCGCGAGGCCCTGGCCCGCGAGAGCGACATCGTGGACAGCGTGTCGGGCAGCGAGGACTGCCTCGAGGGCGTCATGGCCTTCCTGGAAAAGCGCGAGCCGCGCTGGCAAGACCGCTGAGCGGGCAGGCGCCAGCAACAGCTTGCAAGGACTATCCCATGAGTGATTCACACCGGCAAAAAACCTTCTGCCGCATTTGCGAAGCGCAATGCGGGCTCGTCGTCACCACGCAAAATGGCCGGGTGAGCAAGATCGAACCCAACCCCGAGCACGTCTCCAGCCGTGGCTACGCCTGCATCAAGGGCCTGAAAATGGGCGATTTCGTGCACAATCCCGACCGCCTGCTGACGCCGCTGAAAAAAGTCGATGGCGAGTTCGTACCGGTATCCTGGAACCAGGCTCTGGCCGAGATCGGCGCAAAACTGCGCGCCATTCACGCGCGCGACGGCGGCGGCGCCATCGCCGCGTACATGGGCAACCCCATCGCCTTCAGTATGTGGCCCACCCTGATGATGACCATGCTGCTGAAAGCGTTCGACGCAGACAAGCTGTTCACCCCGGGCACACAGGATTGCGCCAACAAATTCGCCGGCGGCGAGCGCCTGTTCGGCAACCCTCACGCGCAGGTGTTCCCCGACATCGATCACACGCGGCTGCTGATCGCCGTGGGCACCAACCCGGTGATCTCGAAAATGAGCTTCATCAACCTGCCACACCCCATGGAGCGCATCGGCGCCATCGAGGAGCGCGGCGGCAAGGTGTACTGGGTGAATCCGCGCTATACCGAATCCGCGCGCCGCTGCGGCGAGCACGTGGCGATTCGTCCGGACACCGACGTGTTCTTCATGCTCGGTTTCCTGCACGAGGTCATCGCCCGCGACGGCGTGGATCACGCACGCGTGCAGCGCTACATGAACGGCTACGCCACCCTGGCCGAACTGGCGCGGCCGTGGACCCCGGAACGGGTCGCGCAGGCCACCCGCGTACCCGCCGACACCCTGCGCGCAATGGTGCGCGACTACCTGGCGGCGGACGGCGCCGCGATCTATTCCTCCACCGGCGTCAACCAGGGCAGCCGCGGGTTGCTCGTGTACTGGCTGCAGGAGGCGATCAACGCCGTTAGCGGTAACCTCGACCGCCGCGGCGGCGTGCTGGCCGGCAAGGGCGTGATGCCCAGCCCCCCGGTGGGTGAGCAGCGGCGCTCGCGCATCGCCGGGATACCCTACGTCAACAGCATCATTCCCGCGGGCATCATGGCGGACGAAATTCTCACTCCCGGGCCCGGCCGCGTACGCGCCATGCTCAACATGTCCGGCAACCCGCTGCTGACCTGTCCGGGCAGCGGCCGCCTGGCCGAGGCCTTCGACGACCTGGAACTGTTCGTGTGCACGGACATCGTGCGCAACGAGACAGCCGAACACGCGCACTACATCCTGCCCGGCCTGCACGGGCTGGAACGGGCTGACATTCCCTTCTTCTTTTTTACCGTGATGGGACTGATGCCCGAGCGCAGTTTCAGCTACACCGATGCGGTGCTGCCGGCGGCGGGCGAGGCCCGCGACGAGGGGCTGATCCTGCGCCAGTTATGCCGCGCCGCGGGCCGGCCGCTGGGCGGGTCGCGACCGCTGCAATGGCTGAGCAACCTCGCCGAGAGCCTGGCGCGCCTGCCACGCGTGGGCCGGCGCACCAGCCTGGACAGGCTGTTCTTTGGCGCGGTGACGCGCGTCGCGCGGCTGGGCGGTTTGCGGCGCCTGCGCCGGCAACCGGACGGCGTGATGCTGCAGCCGAACCAACCCGGGGACTACCTGGGCAAGCGTGTGCAAACCGCCAGCGGCAAGGTCGAACTGGCGCCGCCGGACCTGGTCGCCAGGGCGGCGACCCTGGACGCCGAATTCGGGCAGGAACTGGCCGCGCAGGGCGCGCTGAAGCTGATCCAGAAACGCGAACGCTTCACCCACAACACCTGGGCGCACAACGTCGAGGCCTTCATCGACGGCAAGCGCCACAGCAACTACCTGTACATCCACCCGCTGGACGCGCAGGCGCAGGGCCTGGGCCAGGGACAACTGGCGCGGGTCAGCGCCAACGGCGAGTACGTGGAGGTGCCGGTGCAACTGGACGACTCGCTGCAACCGGGCACCATCGCGGTGCCCCACGGCTGGGGCCACCAGGACGCGCGCGGCCTCAGCGTCGCCCGGCACACGCAAGGCGCGAACATCAATATCATCATGCCCCATGGTCCTGCTACACTCGAACCCGTGTCGGGGATGTGTCACATGAATGGAATCATCGCCGAGGTCCGCGCAGCCGACGCGGCAGTCAGTTAATCCGGCATCACCGACCAGCGGAAAAGCAGTTCATGACTCTTGTTCACAGCATCACCTCACTGGCGACAGCCCTGCTGTTGTCCCTGCCGACAATTGCCAGCGCGAATGAGGCGGCGGTGCCGGTTGCGGTGACGGACGTGCGCAATGCCGTGGTGAAGGAAGTCGTGCGCCTGACAGGCACCGTGACCTCCGCCCGCGCCGCCCGGCTCTCGCCGGCGACCAGCGGACTGGTCACCGCCCTGCATGTCGACGCCGGCAGCCGTGTGCAGGCCGGCCAGTTGCTGCTGGAACTGGACAGTGAGCTGGCGAGTTGGCAGGCACAGAGCGCGCAGGCGGGGGTGCAGGCCGCGCAGGTGGCGCTGGAGGACGCGCGGCGCCGCCTGCGCGAGGCGCGCGCACTGGCGCCGCAACAGAGCATTGCCGAGACACTGGTGCACGATCTCGCCGCGGAGGTCGCCGGGGATGACGCCGCCCTGCAGCAGGCCAGCGCGGAAGCAGGTTACCGCAGCGCCATCCTGGCGCGCCACCAACTGCAAGCGCCCTACGCCGGGGTGATCTCGGCCAAGCTGTCGGAGGTGGGCGAGTGGGTGGTTCCCGGCGACGCAGTGCTGGAACTGGTCGCCACCGGCGACCTGCGCATCGACTTCACCGTGGCCGAGGACTACCTGGCGCGCATGCAAGCCGGCGCACGCGTCACCTACAACGCCGGGGGCGCGGGCAGCGAGGCGCGCAGCGGCAGCATCGCCACGGTGGTGCCGGTCAGTGACCCCGGCGCACGCACCTTCCTGCTGCGCGTGGAGCCCGACAGCGCAACAGCCGACCTCGCGCCCGGCATGTCCGTGCATGGACAGGTGCACCTGGACGCCGGACGCAGCGCGCCGGTAGTGCCGCGCGATGCGATCATCCGCTATCCCGACGGCCGCGTGATCGTGTGGACAGTAGAGCGCGACGGCGACGCCACGGTCGTGGCGGAACGCCTGGTCCGCACCGGACTGGTGTTTGACGGGCTGGTGGAGATCCGCGCCGGCCTGGCGCCCGGCGCGCGGGTCGTGGTACAGGGCAACGAGGCCCTGCAGGTGGGCCAGCCGGTGAGCGTCACAGAGGCGCGGGCGGACTGACGTCGTGTTCGAGAAACTCATCGCCCGGCCCACCCTGGTCACCGTCATTACCCTCATTCTCTGTGTGCTGGGCATTGCCGCGGCCCTGCGCATCCCGGTACAGATGATCCCCGACCTCGATGTGCGCGTGATCAGCGTGCGCACCAACTGGCCGGGGGCGACGCCCCAGGACGTGGAGAAGGAGATCCTCGTCGAACAGGAGGAGTACCTGCGCAACCTGCCCAACCTGTCACGTATCGAGGCAACCGCCTCGGGTGGCAGCGCCGAGATCGAACTCGAGTTTCCGCTGGGCACCGATATCACGCAGATGCTGATCCGCGTCAACAACGCCCTGAGCCAGGTGCCCGCCTACCCGGAGGCGGTGGACGAACCGCGCATTTACGCCAACTCCTTCTCCAGCAACGCCTTCATGTTCCTCAGCGTCACGCCGCTGCCGGGCAACCCGCGGCAGCTGGACATGGACCTGGTGCAGGATTTCGTCGAGGACACGGTTAAAACCCGCCTGGCCAGCGTGCCGGGCATTTCCGAGGTCGGCGTGTACGGCGGCGTGGAGCGGCAGGTGCAGATCCTGGTAGACCCGGCGCGCCTGGCGCACCGCGGCCTGACCCTGCTCGACGTGCGCGAGGCCCTGCGCAGCCGCAATCGCGACCGCTCAGCCGGCACCGTGGACGCGGGCAAGCGCCAGTACCTGCTGCGCACACTGGGCCGTTTCGAGAGCATGGAGGAGTTGTCTGCGCTGGTGCTGGCGCGGCGCGGCGACTCGATTATCCGCCTGTCGGATGTCGCCAGCGTGCGCCTGGACCACTTCGAGGAAAGCAACATCACCTCGCTGGACGGGCAGCAGAACATCTTCATGATGCTGCGCAAGGAGGCGGGCTCCAACGTCATCGATATCAAGCGCGCGGTGATGCAGGAAATCGCGGCGATCAACCGCGACACGCTGGCGCCGGCCGGCATGCAACTGACCCGCATCGCCGACGACGTGGTCTACGTGGAGGAGTCCCTGCGCAACGTCTGGCAGAACCTGGCCCTGGGCGCGCTGCTGGCCTCGGCGGTGATGTTCGGATTCCTGCGCTCCTCGCGCGCGACCCTGGTCGGGGTGATGGGCATCCCGGTCTGTATCATCATTGCCTTCCTCGGCCTGCTGGTTGCTGGCCGCACCATCAATGTGATCTCCCTGGCGGGCATTGCCTTCGCCATCGGCATGACCCTGGACAACAGTATCGTCGTGCTGGAGAGCATCGAGCTGGAGCGACGCCGCGGCGCCGACCGCCTGCGCGCGGCTGCCGAGGGTGTGCGCCAGGTGTGGCCCGCCGTGTTCGCCTCGACCATGACCACCGTGCTGGTCTTCGTGCCGGTGGCCTTCGTCGAGCAGGAAGCCGGGCAACTCTACTCGGATGTCGCCATCGCCATTTCCGCCGCCATCCTCGCCTCCATGGTGGTGGCGGTCACCCTGCTGCCCACCGCCGCGGCGCGACTGGATTTCGCCGCCGACGACAACGCCGGCCGCGCCCGCCCCGGCAGTGCGGTGCGCGACGCCACCCTGGGCGCCGTGGGTCGTATCCTGGCCACGCCGCGCAAACGCGCGCTGTGCATTGTCGGCGGCAGCGCGTTGAGCATCGCGATCATCTGGCTGCTGACACCCCCGGCGGAATACCTGCCCGAGGGTGAGGAGCCCAAGGTCTTCGTCAGCATGAACGCGCCGCCGGGCTACAACCTGGCCGCGATGCGGGCGATCGCCGCGGAGATCGAACAGTACCTGCAGCCGCACGTGCGCGCCGAACGCACGGACTTTGCCCGGGGCCGTACCGGGATGCCCCCGGTGCAATACTACAACATGCGCGTGCGCGCCAGTTCGCTGCGCATCATCTCCGAGCCCGTGCACCCGGGCGACGTCGAGGCGCTGATGGACGCGCTGTCGGCGAAGTTCCGCGAGTACCCCGGCATGCGCGCCTTCGCCGCGCGCGGCTCGATTATCACCAGCAACCAGGGCGGCACGCGCAGCATCAACCTGGATATTTCCGGCCCGGACCTGGGCGAGATTTACGCGGTGGCCCAGGCGGCCTACCTGCGCGCGAAGGAAATTTTCGACAATCCGCGCATCCAGAGCCAGCCCACTTCGCTGGCGCTGGCGCAGCCGCTGGTGGAGGTGCGCCCGCACTGGGAGCGCGCCGCGGAGCTGGGCCTGTCCGCGGACGAGGTCGGCTTCGTCGTCGCCGCGCTCACCGACGGCAGCTACGTCGACGAATTCTTCCTCGACGACGACAAGATCGATATCTACCTGTACAGCGCCGCCGGCCGCGACATCGAGCTGGAGACGCTGCCGCAACTGCCGGTGTACACACCCAACGGCGAGGTGCTGCCGCTGGGCGCGCTGGTGGAGATCGTCGAGACCGTGGACACCAGTTCCGTGCGCCGGGTCAATGGCCGCCGCACCGTCACCCTCAACGTGATTCCCCCGCGCAGCGTCGCGCTGGAAAGCGGCGTACAGATCGTGCGCGAGGAACTGGTGGAATACCTGCGTGAGCGCGGCGACATACCGGCGCGCGTGGACGTGGTCATCTCCGGCGCCGCGGACCAGCTCGACGCCACCCGCGAGGCCCTGTTCAGCAATTACCTGGTCGCCCTGCTGGTGATCTACCTGCTCATGGTGGCGATCTTCAACCACTGGGGCCACCCGCTGCTGATCATCACCTCCATCCCGGTGGGCATCGCCGGCGGCATCGTCGGCCTGTGGCTGCTCAACCAGGTGGGCGCATGGCTGCCGGCGCTGGGCCTTGCCCAGGTTGTGCAGCCCTTCGACATGATCTCCATGCTGGGCTTCCTCATTCTCATGGGAACGGTCGTCAACAACCCGATCCTGGTGGTGCACCGCGCGGTGCAGAACTGCCGGCAGGACGGCATGCCGCCGCTGGCGGCGGTGCGCGAGGCGGTGGAGGTGCGCCTGCGGCCCATCGCCATGTCCACCATCACCACCCTGTTCGGCCTCGCGCCGCTGGTGTTCCTGCCCGGCGCCGGCACCGAACTGTACCGCGGCGTGGGGGTCATCGTGATGTTCGGGATCATCGGCGCGGCACTGGTCACGCTGACCCTGCTGCCGGCGCTGACCGTGGCCGTGCTGTCACTGCACACGCGCGCCTCGCCCGCAGCATCCGCGCGCGGGGCGCCGGACCGCTAGCCCGGCCCCGTGCGCGGCGCTCGACTAAGCCGTTACACCCGCCATGCCCGCCGCCGCGACCGGAGGCAGGTCGCGGTAGGTGCGAATTCCGGGCGCCGCAGCGCACACGGCGGGGATGGCATTTATCGACGGCAGGGCCGTGATGCGCATGCCCAGGGCGTTCATGTCGGCGGGGCTCAGCGCCGACACATCGCCCGCGGGGATGGGCAGCAGGGTGTTGTACATGTCGGGCTCGCCCTGCACGAATACGGAGTAACCGTGGCGAACGTCCCAGGGTGCCGCCGTGTGCTCGCCTGCCACCCACACCTGTTCGTTCTCCAGCAATTCCTGCCCGCCGACACTGCCGACCCAGCGCAGGCGCGCCGCAGCAATACTGCCCTGACTGATATAGCGGCCTGGCGCATCGATATCCCGCGTCGCGGCCGCGTATTCCACGTGGCACTCGATCCCGTCCAAACGCATGTCCAGCAGTGAGGCCATCAGCTCCAGCGCATCGCCAAATACCGAGGTCTCCTCCTTGACCTGGGCGGCAAGGCCGGGCGTGTCGATAGCCAGGCCATAACCGATACGGTCCATATTGGGGTCGCCGACAAAGTGGAACACGTCGACCGACTCGGTGACAGTGAGCTTACGTACCTGCTGGCAATGCGCGGACACCACGCAGGCCAGGTAATTGATGTGCCCGGGATTGATGCCGGTACCAAAGATCGTCGCATTGCCCAGTTTGCCAGCCCGCGCCAGCCGCTGCCGCGGCGACGGTCCGTCCGCACCGCGCGCCTTGTAGTCCAGCCCCCAGCCGGTGATGAAATTGCAGGTCGTAACGACATTGATGCCCGCCGCGAGCAGCGCCTCGAGGTGGTCCACGTCGGGATACAGGGGGCTGTAGCTGACACAGTCCGGCGCCAGTGCAATGATCTCGTCCACGCTGTGCGTCGCCGTGACGCCCAGGGGGGCCAGTCCGACCAGTTCGCCCGCGTCACGTCCCTCCTTGACCTCGCTGAACGCGTACATGCCGACGAGCTCCAGCCGGGGATCGGCGAGGATCGCGCCGACCGCCTGCCTGGCGACCCCGCCGCTGGTCCACTGCACAACGCGGAATGTCATATCGGTCGCCTCCAATAAACCAGCGTAATTGATTACCGATGCGCTATCGTGTGATAGTGCGATGCCCGTTGACTATAGGTCAGGCGCGCACAGCCGGGAAACCCGCTGCCGCGTCGGGCGGGAACAAAAAGATCACCGGTCCTGTCACGTGTACCAGGCCGGCCTGGAGAAGAGATATGTCCGACCCGGAATTCACCCCCTACACCGAGGGCCAGGAAAAATTCGGCTCCTGGTTCATCAACCGCGTGGGACGCATGCAGACCACGGTCTACGAACTCACCGGCGGCCGCCTGTGGAACAAGTTCCTCGGCTCGCCCGTGGCAATCCTCACCGTCGTCGGCCGCAAGAGCGGGAAAGTGCGCAAGATTCCGCTGCTGTTTCTCGAGCAGGGCGAGAACATCATCATGACCGCTTCCAAGGGCGGCATGTCGAAACTGCCGATCTGGTACCACAACGTCTGCGCCGCCCCCAGCGTACACATCCAGGTCGGCAAGCGGAAAAGGGAATACTCCATGCGCGAGGCGAGCCCGGAGGAAGAGGCGGATCTGTGGCCGAAGCTCGAGGACATGTACCCCTCATACAGGGAGTACCGTGCGCGCACCGAGGGCATCCGGCATATTCCCGTACTGATTTTCACACCTATCGACAAGGCCTAGACTCACAGGACAAGACCATGGCAAAACACGACCTCGGCGATATCGAAGCGATCAGGGTGAACCTCCAGGGATGGATGCGCGAGCACCTTGCGGACGCCCGGACGCTGACACTGGGCGAACTGAAGTTTCCCGAGGAGAGCGGCGAGAGCAGCGTCACCCTGATCCTCGACGCTGACAACGGCGGCGCCAAAGAACGCTATATCTGCCGGATGAAACCGCGCGCCAGCGAGGTGTTCGACGTGCACGACCTGCTGATGCAGTACCAGATGATGGAAGTCATGCACGACAACGACATCCCCGTCCCGCCCCTGCTCGGCTACGAGGCTGACGAGAGCCTGCTGGGCAGCGACTTCTACCTGATGGGCTTCGTCGACGGGCAGATACCCACGGACAACCCGCCCTGGGCCTTCGGCGGCTGGGTCACGGAGCTGAGCGACGAGCAGCGCGCCACCCAGTGGCGCAACGGCCTGGAGACGCTGGCGAAGATTCACTCCATCGACCCGGAGCGGTACGACCTGGCGCGGCTGCCACGCTCGGCGCCGGACCAGGCGCCGTCGCAGCAGGAACTGGACAAGTTCAACGCGATGGTCACCGAGGAGGAGCGCGCCTGCCTGGCCGAGCCCGTGCTGCAGGCCCTGGACTACCTCAACGCCAACCTGCCGGCCGAGGGCCCGCGCCGGCTGTGCTGGGGCGACGCCCGCCCCGGCAACATCATCTGGAAGGACCTGCGCCCCAACGCGGTGATCGACTGGGAAATGGCCAGCATTGCGGACCCGCTGCAGGAAGTGGCCTGGTGGTACTGGATCGACTACATCAACTGTGTCGGCCTGGGCGCCGAAAGGCCGGGCGGGCTGCCGCAATTGCAGGACATCTACGACCAGTGGCAGGCGCTGACCGGGCTGCCCACGGACCACGCCGCCTATTTCGACCTGTTCGCGGTGGTGCGCTACGCCATCATCCTGGAGCGCAAGTTCATGGCCATGCGACGCGCCGGCGTCGAGCGCATCGGCAATTTTGTCGACCCTTTCGTGGAGCAGCAACTGGCGCGCGTGCAGGGCAAGTGAACCGTCGCGCGCCGGGGCTCGCGGCAGCTACAGGAGAGCGCTTATGACCAGGGTCTCAACGTTCTGCTCCATCTGTTCGGCGTTCTGCGGCTTCGAGGCGGAAGTCGAGAACGACCGCGTCATCGCCATGGTCCCGGACAAGGACCACCCCATGAGCCGCGGCTTCAGCTGCAGCAAGGGGCGGCACTACCACCACATGCTCAACTCGCCGAACCGGGTAACCAGGTGCCGCAAGCGCGTTGACGGGGACTGGCACGCACAGGACAAGGGGCAGGCGCTGGATGAGATCGCGGCGCGCCTGCGCAAGCTCATCGACGCCCACGGGCCCGAGTCGGTCGCGGTGTTCTGCGGCAACGGCGTTACGTTCAAGGCGCTGACCATGCCCTCGGTGCACGCCTTCATGCAGGGCCTGGGCTCGCACCAGATTTACACCTCGCTGACCATAGACCAACCGGCGAAAATCGTCAGCGTCGGGCGGCACGGCGTGTGGGCCGCCGGCGGGCACAGTTTCGAGAGCGCCCGGGTGCTGATGTTGATCGGCAACAACGTACTGGTATCGGGGCTGCACGGCCCCGGGAGCATCCCCGGCTGGCAACCGGGCGCGCTCAAGCAGGCGCGCAAACGCGGCCTGAAGCTGATCGTGGTCGACCCGCGGCTGACCGAAACCGCGCAGCAGGCGGACCTGCACCTGCCGGTGAAGCCCGGCACCGACGCGGCGCTGCTCAGCGGCATGATCCGCCATATCCTCGACCAGGACCTGCACGATGCGGCGTTCTGCGCCGATTTCACCGAGGGACTGGAAGCGCTCGAGCAGGAGGTCGCGGCCTTCGACCTGGCCACCACCGCCACCATCACCGGCCTGCAGCCGGAACTTATCCGCGAGGCCGCCGAGATGTTCGCGCGCCAGGGTCGCGGCAGCGTCAGCTCCGCCACCGGGCCGGACATGGCGCCACACGGCAATCTCACCGAGCACCTGATCAGCAGCCTGAACTCCCTGTGCGGGCGCCACAATCGCGCCGGCGAGCGTGTCGCCGGCAGCCTGCTGACACCCGATTTCCCGCCCATCGCCGCGGTGGTGCCGCGCGAGCTGATGCCCGAGACGCTCAACCCCGCGGCGAATACACGGCGCTCCCGCGTACGCGGCGCGCACCAGCTGTTCCGCGAGATGCCCACGGCGACCCTGGCCGAGGAAATTCTCACCCCAGGCCAGGGGCAGATAAAGGCGCTGCTGGTGATCGGCGGCAACCCGGCGCTGTCGGTGCCCGACCGCGCGCAGATACACGCGGCGCTGCAGGAGCTGGAGCTGTGCGTGTGCATCGATGGCCGGCTGACCGAAACAGCGGACATGGCGGACTATTTCCTGCCCGCCAGCTACGGCCTGGAAAAAACCGACATGACCGTGTTCAACGACATCTTTTGGGGCGCGCCCTACCACCAGGTCTCGCAACCGGTGGTGCCGCCCCCGGGCGAGGCGACCGATGAGTACCTCTACCTGGCCGCCCTCGCACAGCGCCTGGGCGTGACGATGAGCTACCCCGGTGGCGCCATCGACACGGCCGACCCGCCCTCCCCCATGGACCTGCTCGACCTGGTCTTTCCCGCCGGCAGCACGCGCGTGTCGCCGCGGGACATCGCCGCGCACCCGCGCGGCCAGGTGTTCGAGTCGTTCGCCGAACTGGAGGTCATCCCCGCGCTGGAGGGCATGCACGAGCGCCTGCGCTTCATGCCCGAGGGCGTGGCCGAAGAGTTCGCGCAACTGCGCGCGTCACTGGACAGCGCCGACGACGAGGGCGACTACCTGCTGATCTGCCGGCGCAATCCCCACGTCTACAACTCCATGTGCCACGAGTTTCCCCAGGCGCCGGACGACAACGCGCTGTTCGCCCACCCCGATGACATGGCCGCGGCGGGCCTGGCAAGCGGCCAGCGCGTGCGCGTGTGCTCGGCCCACGGCGAAATCGACGCGACGCTGCAGCAAGACGCCACGCTGCGCCCCGGCGTGGTCGCCATCAGCCACGGCTTCGGCGGCAAATCCGGTGGAACCCCGGTCAACGCCCTGCTCAGCAGCAATGAATCCACCGACCGCTACACCCACATCCCGCGCATGAGCGCCGTACCGGTATCGCTGGCCGCGGCGAGCGCATGAACAATCCGCAGCGCAAACTGTGCGGTTATGCACTAGACTGCAGGGGAAGCGGTTCTACCGCCGCGACACTTCTGACAATTGATAAAGGGACAACCCGATGACCTCGAAGAAGCTGACCTACCTGTTTATTCCTGTACTGGCCCTCGGCATGGCAGCCGGCTGTAGCAAGGAAGAGGCCAATCAGACCCTGGAAAGCGCCAAGCAGGCCGCGGCCGACGCCACGGATGCGGCCACGGAGGCGGCGCAAAACGCCGGCGATACCATGAGTGACGTCGCCGACGCGGCGGCGGCAACCGGCAGCGATGCCTGGGATAGCACGAAGCAAGCCGCCAGTGACGCGGCGGACGCCACCTCCGAGGCCGCCAGCGACGCCTGGGACGCCACCGCGGACGCCGCCAGCGACGCGGCCGATGCGACCAAACAGGCGGCCGACGACGCCATGGATGCCGCCAGTGACGCAGCTGACAAGGCCGGCGACGCCATGAGCGACAAGGCGGACGAGGCCAGCGATGCGGCCAGCGACGCCATGGACAGCGCCTCCAAGGCCATGGACGATATGACCAAATAGGCTTGCGCGGCAAACGCCGCACAAGACCGGGTAGCCGCGCGGGTCTCGATCCGCGCCGCGCCCACCGCACACTCCCTCCCGCGGTGCGCCCGCACGCGGGTCCTAGCCGGGCAACGGCGGGTTCCTGCGCGCCAGGATGCCCTCACTACGCGCGCGGAGCTGGGCGTCGTTGGCCTCGCTCGGCGGCAGTATCCAGAACTGCCCCGCGGCAATGCCGTCCAGGCAGGTCTGCGCGACCTCCTCCGGTTCCGTGAGCGGCATGTTGCCCAGCCCCGAAGCCTTTACCAGGTCCGCCATACTGGTATAGGCCACCGGTTCATCGTCGTCGCGCAAGTGCTCGGGGCGGTTGCGCATGGAACTCAGGATATTGGTATTGACCACGTGCGGCCCCGGGAACAACACGTGGGCCTGCAAGGCCGCCCCCTCCATCTGCAACTGGTAGTGCAGCACCTCGCTGATGCTGGTGACCGCCGCCTTGGTCGCGGCGTAGATCGGCGTGCTGGGCAGGGACACCAGACCGCCGTTACCGGAAGAGGTATTGACCACGTGCCCCGCCTCGCCGTGGGCCAGCATGTTGGGCACGAAGGCGCGGATACCGTTGGCCACGCCCATCACGTTGACGCCGAAGCCCCAGTCCCAGTCGTTAGGCGTCAGCGTCCACATCCGCCGCTGCGCCTCCTTGATGCCCACGCCGGCGTTGTTGCACAGGATATGCACGTTGCCGTAAGCGTCGCGACTGGCCTGCTCCAACGCGGCCATCGATTCGGGGCTGGTGACGTCGGCCTGCACCGGCGTCACCTCCAGTCCCTGCTCGCGCAGCGCCGCGGCGGATTGGTCCAGCGCGGTCGCCTCCACGTCGGCCATGACCACGTTCATACCCTGCCGTGCGAACAGTTCGCACAGGCAACGCCCCACGCCGGAGGCGCCGCCGGTGATCACCGCGGTCCTGCCCTGGAATTCAGCTGCCATGGTCGCTTGCTCCTTACCTTGTGTTGCGGCCGCCGGACGGCGACCGGGTTAGCGGCAGGCAATGCCCGCCTGACGACTCAGGAGGCGGCGCCCGCCTGTGCGCCGGGTGCGCCCCCGTCCGGGTAGGGACCGCCGACGTAGAACTGCGCGAAATACTTGCGAAAACGCATGATCGGGCCGTCGCCATCGCACAGCACGGGTTCACGCAGGTGGAACTTGTTGCTCCAGATCGGGATATCGCCCTCCACGCCGCGCTGGCCGTTGGTGCTCTCGATGGCCGCCTGCATCCCCATGTGCTCGAATGAATCCTGCGGGTAGGGACGGTGGATGTACATGAAGCGCACTTCCACGTTGTCGGCGTCCAGGGGCGTGACCAGCACCTGCAGCAGGTATTCCATGAAGCCGGAGAAACGCACCCATTTCTGCCCCGCGCCGTTCTGCACCACTTCCACCGTCGACTCGATCTCCACCTCGCCACCCCCTTCGTCGGTCACCGTGCGGGAGCCGCTCACCCGGCTGCGCCGGATATGCCGGTCGTAGCTGGTCTCGCCCTCGGGTACCGCCTCCATGCCGTGGACGTACTTGAAGTGGGCCACGTCCACGCCGTTCTCGGCGATTTCCTGCGGACAGGAGGCAAAGGACCAGGAAAAGCGCTGGCGCTCGGTCCAGGCCGCGTCGTCGAGTTCATCCAGTGCGATGACTTCGTGATCCGGCGCGGCGCCCTGGGGGTGGTACCAGGCCCAGATGACCTCGTTCTTTTCGCACACCGGGTAGGTCTTCAGGCAGGGCTTGCCCTCCCACCTGGGCGGTATGCGACTGGCGTAGGGAATATCGGTGATGACGCCGTCAGTGCCGTACTGCCAGTGATGGAACGGGCAACGGATAGATTCGCCCTGCACCGTACCGCCGTGGCCCAGGTGCGCGCCCAGGTGCGGGCAGGCGGGATGGGACAGGCCCACGCGCCCCGACGCGGTGCGAAACAACACCATGTCACGGTCGAAATAGCGCACGTTGCGCACCTGCCCCACCGCCAGTTCATCGCTGTAGCCGATGCAGAACCAGCCATAGGGCATGGGCATGGGAAATCGCTCAGACATACTCCTCTCCAGGGCCGCCTCAGGCGGCCTCGCCGACGAAATCATCGCGTCGCGGGCCGATACGTGCGGCGATCGCGTTCAACCCGGTGGCGTCGAGCTGGTAGCAGTCCAGGGCGTTGCCGCCGAGCATGGCCTCGAGATCCGTTTCCGGCAGGCCTTTCATGTAGGTCATCAGCTTCTCGCGCGTGTTCGGCCAGGAACCCTCGGGGTGCGGATAATCCGTACCCCACATGACACGGTCGATGCCGATTTCATGGCGCACCGCGGTGGAGCCCTCGTCGAACAGGGCCGAGGCGCCGATCCAGCAGTTGCGCCGGAAGTACTCGCTGGGACGCAGGGTGAGGTTGCTGCGGAAGTCGCCCAGCTTGCCCGAGGTGTGCTTGACCGAGGCGCGCACGTCCATCAGTTCGAGCAGGTCCGGCACCCAGAACTCGCTGACCTCGGTGAGCGCGAAGTGCAGGCGCGGGAACTTCTCGAACACACCGCCGAAGATCATGTGCCACAGGGGCCGGCTGGCCCACCAGGCAAACTCGGTGAGAAAGACGCCGATGGCCCCGGGCAGGTCGTAGTCGTAGTCCGGTGACGGTCCCGAGTGTGTGTGCACCACCATGTTGTGTTCCTGGCAGAACTCCCATACCGGGTAGTAGCGCGGGTGGTTGTAGGGCTCCCGCTCGCCCATCAGCGCCGGGATGAGAATTCCCCGCAGGCCGTTGTCGTAGGCCCACTTGACCTCGCGCAGCGCCTCGTCCACGTCGTACAACAACAGCACGATGGCCAGGCCGATGCGCCGCAGCGGGTCCTCGCTGCAGAACTCCGCCATCCAGCGATTGTGCGCGCGGGCGCCGGCCCACTGCAGTTCCGGGTCGATACCCCAGGGCCGCAGGCCCAGCCCGGCGCCAAAGGGCGGTGCGTTCTGCTCGGTGATGCCGTCGGGAAACAATACCTCGGCGGCGACCCCGTCGCCGTCCAGCACGCGATTGCGCACCGCCCCGTCCCAGGCGCCCTTGAGGTCGTCCTCGATGCCCTGGCGCCACTTGTCATTGAACTCGGCGATAAGCAGCCGCTCCTCCGCCTTGCGCGTGAGTTCGCGCTGGATGGGCAGGGCCTCGTCGAAGGCGGCGTGGTACTTGCTCTCCACGTAATCCCGGTAGCCCTCCATGGGCAGGCCGGCGTGGCCGTCGGTGGATACGATCAGGTAACGGTCCATGACCAGTACTCCTGTGGGTTGTGCGCCCGCGCTAGTCGCGGATCGGGCCACCCAGGTGGCCCGGCCAGCGGCTGCCGGAAATAGTGTCGATGTGCGGCCAGAAGCCCTCGGGGTCCAACGGGCCGGCCAGGCTGATGTCGCGGCTGAGGTACTGCGGCCACCACAGGTGGGCGGACACCTGCTCGCGCATGGGCAGCAACGAGGCGATCGGATCCCAGGGGCTCTCGCGCAGGGTGAGTGCTCCGTCCAGGGCGACGCGGTGGCCGGGGCCGTACTTGCCATAAACGTGCACCACGTGGGGCGGGAAGTCGTAACCCTTGCCAAAACCCACCTGCCGCGACACCTTCACCCACCACTCGTGGCGCTCGATGCCCTGCTCCGGCAGCGGGTCCTCCCCGGCCAGGGTGCCGCTGAATTCGACGAAGGTGTAACCCTGGTGCGTGCAGCGCGCGCTCACCCTGTCTCCCAGGCGATAGTAGTCGGTGGCGCAGGGAAACTTGGGCTGCCCGTTGGCGGACTGGCAGAGGAAGATCGGCGCCTCCTGGTCGATGCCGTAGCCCAGCGCCCACTCTCCGGGAGTGCCGTCGTAGGTGGCATCGACCGTCATGAGGATGCCGTACTCGGGCTCCTCGTTCACCGGCAGGTTGTAGATGGTGAGATTGACGTGCGCCGTATCGCTGTTCTCCAGACCCGGCGGTAACAGGCGGGCGATATTGTCGGGGTCGGTGCGGTAAACAATTTTCAGCATCGGCCACTGGCTGATCTCGCCGGGGCTGGTTTGCGGTTCCAGGGTGGGGTCGGACATTGCGCGCTCCTTATCCAGTTGGACGTCCAAGGTACACGGCGCAGGGGGCGCGAAAAACCGTGTCAGCGTGGTTAGAGTGTTTCCACTAGTGGCGTATTCCCTAACCGCCCTCAGGGCGCGGGATACCAGATCGCCGAACTGATGGCACGCTCCTGGATACTCGCAGGCTGGGGCGCTTCCACGCCCAGCCGCGCGGCGTCGTAGGTGGACCAGCGCGGCGTGGGAATCTCGATGGCGCGCGCGTAGTAGAACGCCTCCTGCCCCGGGTCGAAGTCCGGGTCCTGCCAGTAGGCCGACAACTGGCCGGCGCCGATACTGTTGTCGTAACTCGCTGCGGCCACGTTCACCGTATTGCCCACCGGGCCCAGGCGGCCGTCCGCGGACAGGCTGCGACCGTCGGACCAGGCCACGTCGTACACCTGTTCATGGCTTTGCCCGCGGGCGTCGACCCAGCCCTTGATCACCTGCAGGCGATCCAGGTTGGCGCCCTCCGGGTCCTTGGCGCTCCACAGCAGGAAGGTCGGCGCATCGCCGGATTCCCCCTCGCCCGGCGCCGCCGGCGCAAGTTCGCCCCCCATGGGCACGCCCAGGTCGTAGGCGACCTGCAACAGGTCGGTGCGTTGCAACATCTGCGGCTGGTAATCGAAACCGCCGAAAAAACGCAGGCTGATGCGCGGCCCGGAGGTGGCGAATGTCTCCTTGCGCGCCAGGGCGTCGTAGATGGACTCGCGCGTATTCTCCTGCGCCCAGACCGCGGCCAGCCCGGCGGAACCCCAGCGGGCGGAGCGCCGCATGGAGCCGGGCAGGAAGATGGATTCTCCCAGTCGCAGGCCGGCGCTGCCGTCCATCAGCGGCAGCTTGCCGTGGTGGTTGCTCTCCTGCACGGAACTGCTGGCGTTGTGGCTGTCGCTGCTGCCGATGACGCCGAAGCGGTAGGGATTGAAGCCCTCGGCGTGTGCGTACTCGATACCGGCGCGCAGGGCGTCACGGGCGTAGCTGCCACGCGGCTCGCTGAAGGCGCCGCTGGCGCTGAGCTGCGAGGACATGATCTCGAAATCGGCGAACTCGTCGCGCGGCGACAGCAGCGGGTGCGTCTCGGAGGTCCCCTTGATCTGCATGATCTCGCTGAGCGGTTCGTTGCGCATGCGCTGGCGCGCGTAGGCCGCGGTGAAGGGACTGCCATCGGTCATCACGCGGTCGTACATCAACCCGTTGGACACGTTGCCGTTGTGTGGAATGGCCAGCATGGTCATGCCGCGCCCGCGCTGTTCGTCCAGGGCGTCCCACAGGTCCTCGGGATTTTCCGAATCCAGCGAGGTAAAGGGGTACTCGGGCACGTGCGTATCGCGATAGATCACGTTGCGGTGCAGGTTCTGCCCGTCCGGCATCGAGGTCCACTCATAGCCGACGAAGGTGGTGAACACACCCGGCTGATAGTGCGCCTCGGCGGTGTCGACCATGAGCTGCCAGGCGTTGAGGCCGATCTCGCGCACGCCGGCGGCGTGGGCATAGCGCTCCAGGCCCTTGACGCTGCCCACCGTCCTGCCGAAGGCGTAGGTCAGCGACAACGGGCTGTCCTCCAGCAACCGCTGGCGCAGGCTGCGCCGCTGCAGCGGCATGTCGAGTTCCTCATCCACGCGCGCCGCGCCCATGTATTCCGCGTGTTCGGTGACCGCAGCGAAGTCCAGTGGCCGGTCGATGCGAATGGCATAGCCGGCGCCGTGCTCAATGGTGCCGCCACGGGCGAAGACATAGGCATCCTCCGGCGTCGTGCGCACGCCCAGGACGTAGGCATCGGTGGAGTAGCTTGTATGGATGTGCAGGTCGCCCCACAGCAGGTGCCGCGTCTCCTGGTAGGCGACAGCGGGCTTGGCCGGCGGCGGCGCGGCGCTGGCCGCATCGTAGGCCGGGTACAGGCTCGGGTCGTCCACCGGGCTGCAGGCCGCCAGCGCGGCCAGTGCCAGCGCCACGGGAGCGGGAGGGTATTTCAGGTAGTTGCACATAGGAAAGCCATCCGTCCCGGGAAAAATCATGCGCGCGACAGGCCCCGGCGACGCGCGCGCCGCCACAGCAGCAGCGCCAGCGCAAACAGTGCTACCCCGGCCAGGATGCGGGGCAGGTAGTGCGGCGCGTACACGAACAGCATGGAGTTGATCCCCACCTGCCGTGCGAGGTTGTAGTCAGCCGGCATGGGCAACACGCCGGCCGCGTCTGCGTAATCGGCATAGGCCGACTGCATATCGCGGAACAGCGCGGGCTGGCTGACAGCGAGGTCCGCGGTCTCGCCGGGGTCGCGCTCGATGTCATACAGGCGCCACGCCCCGTCGCCCACCGGCGGCAGGTTGCGCACCAGCTTGTAGTTGCCGCGGTACAATGCCGCGTTGCCGGAAAACTCGTAGCCTGTCGATTCCTGCGCGCTGCGCGGCGGCGGGCCTGCGTGCAGGAGCAGGGGCAACAGGCTCCTGCCGCTGATCGTTTCGCCCGCAGAGCTCCCAGCGCTGGCCACGCCGGCAATCTCCAGCAGTGTCGGTGTAATGTCGGTGACATAGGTGAAGTCACGGTGGATCGACCCCGCCCGCATGCCGCGCAACCCGCTGACGATGAGCGGCACACGCACGCCGCCCTCCCCCGCGAAAAACTTGTTGCCTGCAAGAGGCGTGTTGGAAACGATACCCCAGCGGCTGCCCGCACCCACCCAACTGCCTTTCTCGCCCAGGGATTCCACCTCGCGGTGAAAGTTGCTCTCCAGCCAGCGGCGCGCGAACGCGTTGCTGTAGGGCTCGTTGGCCACCGCGCCATTGTCCGAGAGCAGCACGAACACCGTGTTCTGATACTGGCCACTGGCGCGCAGGTAGTCGAGCAGCCGCCCGAGTTCGTGGTCCATGGCCGTGGCCATGCCCGCATAGGCCTGCATGCGCCGCGCCTCGAAATACTGCTGCTGCGGCTGCAGCGCGTCCCACTGCGCCTGGGTCGGCCCGGGCGCCAGGGCGACGTCATCCGCCAGCAGGCCGAGTTCGCGGATTCTGCGCACACGCGCCTGGCGCACCGCGTGCCAGCCCTCGGTGTAGCGACCGCGATAGGCGTCGATGAAGCGCGCGGGCGCCTGGATCGGCGTGTGGTTGGCCTGGAACGCGACGTAGGCGAAGAACGGGCTGTTTGAGTCGGCGGTGTCCTGCAGAAATGTGATGGTTCTGTCGACAAAACCGGTCGACGAGTAAAAGTCAGCCGGCAGCCTGTCCAGGCGCTCGCCGTTCTCGTACCAGTACACTTCCAGTTGCATCGGCAGGTAGGGGCGCATCTCGAAGTTGTCCGCGCCGCTGTCGGCCTGGATCAGCGAATAATCGAAACCGCGCGCCGGCGGCAGGTTTTGCGGCTCGTGCCCCAGGTGCCACTTGCCGGCGACCGAGGTGCGGTAGCCGGCGTCGCGCAGCAGGCTGGCTACGGTCTGCACACGTTCGTTCAACACGCCGGCGTATCCCGGTTCGCCGCGGTGCGACAACGGCATCAGCTCGCGCATGCTACCGACGCCGGCACGGTGGCTGTCGACGCCGGTCATCAGCATCGCGCGGGTGGGAGCGCAACTGGACGCGGCGTGAAAGTTGGAAAAGCGCGCACCGGCGCGCGCCAGGGCATCGATATTTGGCGTCGCAATCTCGCCGCCGAATGCGCCGAAATCGGAGAACCCCATGTCGTCCACCACCACCAGCACGATATTGGGCCGCTCCTGCGCCGACGCCAGGATCGCCCACATCGACAGCGTGACAAGAAGCAGTGATTGCAGTGGTATTCTCAGCACGGTGCGACAACGCCCCCCCGGTTATTATTGCCAGCCACTTGCCTGACCGCGCAGGTTACCGCGCCGCGCGCGGTGAAAAAACCCGCCTGTGCGACCAGAGTGTTTCCGTCGACACGCTAGTGCGCCACCACGGTAGAATCCTGTACGAGCACACGGATAACGCGTATATTTGCGCGACGCCTCGAACGCAAGCGAGCGGAATATAATGATACCAGTCCTGCATCCGGTGGCGGCGCGAATAGCGTCGCGCCATCGTCGCGCCGCCGGTCAGCAATGAGCAACGGCGCCAAACTGGCCCGCTGGGAGGGCATCGAAGAGTATATTTGCGTGGTCGAGGCAGGCAGCTTCACCGCGGCGGCCGAACGGCTGGGCGTATCGAAGTCCTACGTGAGTAAACAGGTCAGCCTGTTGGAAGATCGCCTCGGCGTACGCCTGCTGCAACGCACCACCCGTCGCCTGACCCTGACCGAGATCGGCAACACGTTCTTCGGCCACTGCAAGGACATGGCCGAGCAGCTCGACCGCGCCGAGTCCATGCTCGCGGAGATGCAACAGAGCCCACGCGGCACGCTGCGGCTGGCGCTAAACAGCCGCTACGGCACGCAATACATGGCCGGCGCCGTTGCCGAGTTCGCGCGCCGCTACCCGGAAGTCTCCGTCGAGGTCAGCTCGAGCTTCCAGGACGTGGACCTGCTAGCGGAAAACTACGACCTCACACTGCGCTACAACAAGCTCGAGGATTCGAGCATGGTGGCGCGTCGCCTCGGCGGGTACTCACTGTGCCTGTGCGCGGCGCCCTCCTACTGGTACGAGCATCCCCAGCCACAATGCGCCGAGGACCTGTCCAGGCACAACTGCCTGGTGACGCCGGAGCGGGTCTGGCTGTTCGATGCGCCGGACCGCCGCGACATCATCAGAACCCGGGTCTCGGGCAACTGGATCAGTGAAGACGGCGCCAACCTGCTGGCCGCGGCGAGGGCGGGCATCGGCATTGCGCAATTGCCGGAATTTTTTATCAGCGACGCGCTGGCTCGTGGCGAACTGGTGAAAATCCCCGCGGCCGACTGGAACCGCTACTACCGCGTTGCCTGGGCGGTCTACCCCAACTCCCGCCACCTGTCCGCCAAGGTCAGGTACTTCATCAACTTTCTCGTCGAGTACCTGCACCAGCTCGACCTGGATCCCGGTTCCGAATCCTTTATCGAATAGCCGCGGACATTACGCGGTCACCGAGAACACTGAAATTATCTCCAGCGTCTTCTCCCGCCGGGTGGCGGCCTCTAGAGTGGTCGACCTCGGGATTGGCCGTGCCGCGCCCGCGGTATTTGTGTAACGGACTCGCCAGGAGAGACATGCATGACAGCCACAGCCAACGACTTGAAGTCACTGCACGACAACGCCGGCGGGGCGCACGGTCTGGACTCGCCGCGCGCCGCTGCACTGCTGGAGACAGCGCGCAAACTCGCTCCGGTACTGGAGTCGCGCATCGAGACCTGCAACAACGATCGCCGCATCCCGGATGAAACCATCGCCGACTTTCACCAGGCTGGCTTCTTCCGCATCCTGCAGTCCGGCGAATACGGCGGCTACGAGATGGAACCGCAGGTCTTCTACGCCGTGGTACTGGAGATTGCCCGCACCTGCATGTCCTCGGCCTGGGTGCTGAGCGTCATCGGCGTGCACAACTGGCAGATGAACCTGTTTGACGACGCCGCGGCACAGGAAGTCTGGGGCGAGGACGACACGGTGCTGGTCTCTTCGTCCTATGCGCCGGTGGGCCAGGTGGTGCCGGTCGACGGCGGCTTCCGGCTCAGCGGGCGCTGGAGTTTTTCCAGTGGCTGCGAGCACTGCGACTGGGTGTTTCTCGGCGCCGTGGTTCCCACCGAGGACGCGCCCTGGGATATGCGCAACTACCGCACCTTCCTGCTGCCACGCGGGGACTACCAGATCGTCGACAACTGGGACGTTATCGGCCTGCGCGGCACCGGCAGCCACGACATCGTGGTCAAGGATGTATTCGTGCCGGAGCACCGCACGCACAACATGCTCGAGGACGACGGCGGCCGCAAGTTCATGCACAAGCCACCGCCCTACCGCCTGCCTTTCATGCAGGTCTTCTCGCGCGCCGTCTCCACCCCGTCGCTGGGCGCGCTGGAAGGGGCACTGGAAAAATACATCGACATCGCCAAGACGCGGCTGGCCGGGCCCGTCCCCATGAAGGACGACCCCAACGCCAGGCGCCTGGCGGCGCAGGTCGATGCAGGTCTGGCGCAGATGAAGCTGACCCTGTTCCACAACTTCGATGAGCTGATGCGGGCGGCACACGCGCAGAAAGCAGCAGGCCTGCTGGATCGCGCACGCTACCGCTACAACACCGCGATCGTGGCCGATACCTGCGTCGACCTTTCCTCACGCATGCTCAAGGCCGCCGGTTCCACGGGCATACGCAACAACGGCGCCCTGCTCGGCCAGCACCGCGACATCCTCGCCAGCCAGGCACACATCGCCAACGTGTCCGAGCCCTTCGCGGTCAACCTCGGCGGCATGTTGTTGGGCGAGGCGTCCACCGACTTGAGCCTGTGAGCGCGCCGGGTGAACCACGACCACTGTAAACAGACGGAGAAGCGCCAATGAGCCAGGACAGCCCACTGCCCCGGGGACACCACGCCGATTGCCCCAACGGGCAGCGCATACACTACCTCGACCAGGGTGAGGGGCCGGTGGTGGTCTTCCTGCATGGCTCCGGGCCCGGCGCCAGCGGGCACAGCAATTTCAAGGGCAACTATCCGTGGCTCGCGCAGCAGGGCTACCGCTGCATCGTGCCGGACCTCGTCGGCTTCGGCTACTCCGATAAACCCGAGGACGTACAGTACCCGCTGGGCTTTTTCGTCGAGTGCCTGCAGCAGACGCTGCAGGCGGCGGGGGTCAGTCGCTGCACCGTGGTAGGCAACTCCCTCGGCGGCGCGGTGGCTATCGGCCTGGCTCTGGACTACCCCGACCTGGTCGACGGGCTGATCCTCATGGCGCCGGGCGGCATGAGTCCGCGTGAGGACTACCTGCAGATGCCCGCCATGCAGAAAATGTTCGAAATCTACCTGTCCGAAGGCGGCGTGAACGCCGACAGCATGCGCGAACTGTTCGAGTTCGGCCTGGTATACGATGCCGCGCACGTCACGGACGAGCTGCTGGCCGAGCGCCTGCATGTCATGGAATTGATGAACACACAGGTCATGCTCAGCATGGACATCCCCCATCTGGCGGAACGCCTGGCGGAACTGCAGTGCCCGGTGCTCGTGTTCTGGGGGGCGAACGACCGCATGATGCCCGAAAACGGCATGCTCGCCCTGGCCCAGAACTGCCCGCGTATGAAGATGATCGTCCTGTCCGAGTGCGGCCACTGGGCCATGGTGGAGCACGAGGAACTGTTCAACCGCGAGTGTCTGGCGTTCCTCGAGCGGCGTACGCAGCCGGGCTGAGCATAGCGCTCAGCCGGCGTCGAGATTGGCGTCGAAGACCACCTCGCTGTACTGCGGGTACTCACCCTGCACGATGGCGCGCATCTTGCGCTCCAGGTAGTCGTTGAAGGGGTGCGTGAAGATCCAGAACCTGCGTTCGCGAACAGCCTGGAACACCCGCTCGGCGCACTCTTCAGGCGTGATGAAGTCCGGTTGCCCCGCCATCAGGTGCTCGCCCGGGTCCGGCTCGGCTTCCTCCGGGTCGATACCCAGCAGGTCGTTGCTGATTGCGGTCAGCACGGGCCCCGGGCACAGCAGCGAAACGTCGATGGCCGCCTCGCGCGCGGCAAGGTCATAGGCCAGGCACTCGGTGACGCCGCGCACCGCCATCTTGGCCGCCGTGTACTGGGCCATGCCCGGCGCGGCGACCAGCGAACCCACCGACCCCGTGTTGACGATATGCGCCGGCTTTTGCGCCTCCAGCATGGCCGGCAGGAAAGCGTTGACGCCGTTGACAACACCCATCAGGTTGACGGACATGATCGCCTGCCAGTCCTGCGCCGGGTGCGACCAGGTCTCTCCCAGGCGCAGTATGCCGGCGTTGTTGAACAGCAGGTCGGGGACGCCCAGTTCATCCCTGCAACGCCGCGCGAAGGCGTCGACCGCCGCGGCATCCGCCACATCCAGCGCCTGGGTCATCACACTGGCGCCCTGCTCCTGCAAACTCTCACACAACGCTGCAAGGCGCGACTCCTGGATATCCGCCAGCGCCACGCGCATCCCTTCCTGCGCACAGCGCGTGGCCAGGCCACGGCCAATACCACTGCCCGCGCCGGTGATCACGGCGACCTTGCCTGCAAACTCGTCCATACCTTGCCTGCTCCTCAAATAACCTGGTTGTCCGGGTGGCCACTGTAGCGCCGCGGGCACGCGCCGATAAACCGCGCCAGGGAATAAAATTGTCCTCGCTGGCGAGCTAATATGGGCAAGCGTCATCCGCGGGCGCGCCGGCGATCACATATTGCCCCCCACCGGAGGACAGTATATTCGCGCAGACGGGTTTTTCCGCGGTCGCTGTCGGCAGTACAGTGGGCGGGCAATCATCGCCACCCGGCCAAGTACTTGCGCTCCTCACACTAGAAATATAACGAGGTCGTCCCATGAGCAAACACACCACCGTCGCCGTCACCCTGCTGCTTGCCGCACCGGTCCTGTGCAGCGCCCCCGCCGTGACCGCCAAAGAGGCGCCCACGCTGGAGGAGGTGATCGTCACCGCGCGCAAACGCGAGGAAAACCTGCAGGAGACGCCCGTTTCCATCACCGCCCTGTCCGGCACGCAGATCGAGCAGCTGAAACTGTTCAACGTCGCAGACATCGAGCAACGCACGCCGAACCTGACCGTGCGCGCCTCGGACAACGGCGTGAGCAGCGCATTGCAGGCCTACCTGCGCGGCGTGGGCCAGTTCGACTTCGCGCTGACGGTAGACCCCGGCGTCGGCATGTACGTCGACGGCATCTACCTGGCGCGCACCGTCGGCGCCAACTTCCAGCTCGCGGATATCGAGCAGGTGCAGGTGCTGCGCGGGCCACAGGGCACGCTGTTCGGCAAGAACACCATCGGTGGGGCCATCAACGTGGTCACGCGGCGCCCCTCGGGCGAGACCAACTACAGTGCCGAGCTGACCGGGGGCGAGGACAATTACCTCTCCTTCGACGGTTACGCCGAGTTCCCGCTCAGCGACGACCTCGCCGCCAGCGTGGCGGTGCTGACCACGCACTCCGACGGCTGGCAGGAACGCGACCGCGGCGACGACGCCGGCAACGACGACATGTGGGCCACGCGCGGTCACCTCGACGCCGATTTCACCCCCGAGTGGAACTCCCACCTGGTCATGGACTACACCCATATCGACCAGAACGTCTACCCGCAGGTGCTGGCGGATTTCGACCCCGGCGCGGCGGTCGCCGGGCCCTACAACGGGGCAGTGCTGGCGCCCATCGGCGAGTCCTGCTGCGAACCGAATATCGATGACATCGACAAGAGCCAGGCGCTGAACCGGCTGGACAAGGACCAGAACGACACCTGGGGCCTGAGCTGGACCAATACCCTGGAACTGGGCGAGCTGTCGCTGAAATCGATCACCGGCTACCGCGACATGGACAGCGAATCCTACCGTGACGCGGACAACGACGTGCACAACTATTTCTCCGTCGGCTCGGAATTCGACGTGCAGCAGTTCAGCCAGGAGTTCCTGCTCAGCAATGCCTCGGGCGAGAGCTTCGAGTGGCTGGCTGGCCTGTACTATCTCTACGAGGACGGCGACCACGCCAGTGACGTGACCGTCGGCGAGGGACTGTTCGAGGCCACCGGTGTGGTGCCGCTGGACCTGACCCTGAGCTACGACCGCACACAGGAAGCGACCAGTTACGCGGCCTTCTTCAATACTACCTGGCATATGAGCGAGCGCGCGCGGCTCAACCTCGCGGCGCGCTACACCTATGACGAGAAAGACCTCGACATGTACACGGTCAAGCGCGCCTCGCAGACCCCGGTGCTGATCCCGGGCCCCACGGACCCCGATTCCTGCTCCGCGGTGGTCGCCGACGGGCCCGGTTCGCGCCTGTCCTGCAACGACGACTGGGACGAGTTTTCGCCCCGGGTAGGCATCGACTACGACTTCAGCGACAGCATGATGGGCTACGCCAGCGTCTCCACGGGCTTCCGTAGCGGCGTCTACAACGGCCGCCCCACCTCCACCGCACAGGTCTCGGTCGCCGACCCGGAAACCCTGCTCAGCTACGAGGTGGGCTTCAAATCGCAGTTGTGGAGCAACCGCCTGCAGATCAACGGCGCACTGTTCTACAACGACTACGAGGATCGCCAGTTCCTGGTCAACAGGCCTTCCGCATCCGCCGCCAGCGCCCTCGCCCTGGTGGTGGACAACGCCGCCGACTCCACGCTGTGGGGCGGCGAGCTGGAGTTCACCGTGCTGCCCGCCGAGGGCCTGACGATCAGCGGCGGCCTGTCCTACATCGACCCGGAGTTCGAGAACTTCGAGTCGGTGAACCCGGATACGGGTGAACTGGAAGACCTCAGTGACCGTCCCTACAGCAACGTGCCGGACTGGACCGCCAACCTGCTGGCGCAGTACGACTATGAACTCGAACGCGGCGGCAGCCTGCGCCTGCGCGGCGACATGGCCTACAAAAGCGATATCTATTACAGCGATGACGAGGAGAGTGTCAGCTTCGACCGGCTGCACGCCGACGGCTACACGCTGTACAACGCCGGCATCACCTACATCACGGCGGACGATCACTGGGAGTTCGGCGTGTTCGGGCGCAACCTGGGCGACACGCGCGAGATTCGCGGCGGCTTCGGGGTGGATGCCTTCGGCAACACCACGGTCAGCTTCACCGAACCCCGGCGCTACTTCGTCAGCGTGAAATACCGCAACTAACGGCCGCGACGGGGCGCTCTACGCGCCCCGGGCCAGCGCTTCTTCGACGCTGTTTTTGAACCTGGCCAGGGCGCCTTCGAAACGCCCGAAATTCAACTGTGCGTTGGCGCCGCTGGCAAGGCCGCGCTGGATACCCTCGGCGAGGACGAAATCCTCCTCCAGGGTAACGCTGGTCAGGTGATGATGCCGCCGCCAGTAGTCCGCGTTCGCCGGCGTGTTCGCGAGCTTGGGCACCATGGTGGCGATGCGCAGCAAGGTGCGATCAGGCGCCAGCGGCATGCCCTGTATCCACACGAAATGGTCCTCCTGCAACAGGAACTGCGAACCCGGGAACAGCGTGTACAGGACGTTGGCATGCCGGCCCAGCCGCCACTCGGCCTCCGGCCGGTCGCGTAGCTCAGGCAGAGAACTGCGCGGTAATACCGAGCGGATATGCGGGCCGAAACAGCGGTAGGAGGAGAGATTGTCCAGGAACAGGCCGGCGATGGTCTGCCTGTGCGCGACACGGAAGTGATAGGACTCGATGCCGCCTTCCACAAGGATCTTCCAGTTCGCAGCGGTATCGCGCTCGGTGCACGCGAACACCTCGTACTCCTGCGCGCCCATGCCGAGGATATCCGCGGCCATGTCGCCCAGGTGGAAGTCGACGTCGATAGCGCCGCCGCCCGGCACCACCCAGATCCAGCCGCCGTATTCCTGGCAGGGTACCCGGTGCAGCCCGAACGCCTCCCTCTGCAGGCCGGGAAAACCGCTTTTTTCATGCGGCACAGCGACCAGGCTGCCACCGCTGTCCCAGGTCCAGGCGTGGTAGGGGCAACTGAAGCGCCGGCGGCAGCCGCTGCGCTCACCCACCAGCTGCGCGCCGCGGTGGCGGCACACATTCAAGAACGCGCGCACCGCGCCCGCCTCATCGCGCACCAGCAACAGGGGTTTGCCCGCCAGCTCCAGCGTCAGGAAGGCGCCGCTGCCGGGTAGCTGCGAACTGTGCGCGGCGATCTGCGGCAGGGCGCAGGCGATACCCGCGCGCTCGCGGGCGAAGACCTCCGCGCACCGGTAGCGCTGCACATCCGTCGTCACCCAGCTGTCGTCCAGGAAGGGGGTCCCGCGCGCCTGCAGATCCAGCAGTTCGCGCAGGATGTCCACTTCGGTCGCGTGATCCATTGCTCGGCCTCCTCCAGGCTGCCTTACCATACGGTAAGTACTGGCCACTCTACTTACCGAATGGTAAGGTGTCAACTCCCGGCTGCACCCTGCCCCAGAGGTCCCCGCAAACATGACTGCATCGACACGTGACCAGTTCATCGCCGTCGCCGAACGGCGCTTCGCCGAACGCGGCTTCTACGGCGCCAGCATCGCCGCCATCGCCACGGAACTGGGCCTGACCAAGCAGGCGTTGTTGCACCACTTCGGCAGCAAGGAGAAGCTCTACGGCGAGGTGCTACGACGTATCTCCGACGAATTGAATGCGCAGATACGCAGGATTGCCGACGCCGGGACAGACCCGGCGCAACAACTGGAGGAGATGGTCGTGGCGCAGTACCGCGCACAGATAGCGGACCAGGACCGCGCGCGCCTGATCATGCGCGAACTGCTGGATAACGAACAGCGCGCGGCAAAGGCCGGCAGCTGGTACCTGCGCCCCTACCTGGAGCGCCTGGTGGACACGGTGCGAGCGCTGGCCCCCGGGCACGCGCCGCAACGCGGCGAGGCCCTCGCGCTGGTCTACCAGCTACTGGGCGCGGCGCATTACTTCGCCGTGTCGCAACCGACCCTGCAGGAGATGTTCGGGCAGGACTGGCTGCACGAAACCCGCGAGTGCTTCGAGATGGAACTGCGCACCCTGGTGAGGGCGAGATTGCAGGAGGTGGCGCGCCGCTGACGGGCGCGCCGCCGGCGCCCTACTTGATCCCGCAGGTGGACTTGATCTGCGCGATCTTCTTGTCGAGGGCCTCGTTGTACTCCCCGGTGCCGACCTTCAGGCTATCCCCTTCCTTGCCCTGGACCAGGTGCGCTACCGCGCCGATCGGCACGATGGAGGTCACGCCGGCGGCGATTTCCTGCGAGGTGTGCGCCTTCTCGGCGTTCAGCGCGCGAATGTCGCCCTCGGCGGTCTTGCAGTCGATGGCCTTGGCCATATCCGCGTCGCCTTTCTTCACGTTCGGCGATGAACACGCCCCGAGCAGCAACAAGACAACGGAAACACCGACAATTTGTTTGAGCATTAGGTTTCTCTCCCGGTCAGAATGGTTTGGTCGGAACTGACGACCACAATGGCAAGTGCACCAGACCATCAAGGTCTACTGCTTGCGTCAACACGCGTACAAGCGCGCTTTCCGCCTAAGCTTAGGCCAACTCAGCCGGAAAGCAATCAATAGCACCGCGCAGACGCGCCGTGATGACGCCAGGTTGACGCGTCGCGCCAGGGCGACAGTACACGCGGCACTCAGTCGAGTTTGAGCTGTGTTTCCTTAGCGTCAGACATGAAGTCGGTGAGTTCGTCCCTGGCCTTGTCGAAGCGCTTGAAGTGCTTGTTATAGTCCGAGTAGCTATCGATGTTCACCTGCTCGAAGATGACATCCTTGCCATCCAGCTCAAAATACGACGTGAACAACAGCGTCTCGTACTGATCCAGCGCCTCCTTGATGGCGCTCTTGCCGTTCGGCGCCGGGGTCAGCGGCTGGCCGCCCGCGGGCGCCAGGTCAATCCTCGAGCCTACTTGCTGCACCTGGCCGAGGTTGTAGAGGTTGTCGCGGTAGACCAGTGTCTTCTCGGCAGTGTAGACCTTGGTGCTGCCGCAGCCCGCCAGGCCCGGCACCACGGCCAGCAGCGCCATCAACAGTACTGCGCGACGAATCTTGCCGCCCGCTACGGATTTTGCAATTCGCACGTTCTACTCCTTGTGAATACAGGGTGTAACATCATACTTGTGCCGTAACAGAGCGATCCGTCGACGGCCTGGATGCGCCTGCTAGAGTAGCGCAAGCACTCGAGCAGTGCTACACAGATCGTCTGGACGCGACCATCAGCCCGGCACACCGGCAGTCCCGGAGGTTCGCGGCTGGTCATATATTTGCAGGTGACAGCGCATGCAAGACACCATGATATGGCTCGGAATAGCACTCTGCGTCAGCCAGAGCGCCATGTTTTCCGGCGGCAATCTCGCCTTCTACCGGCTTTCGCGCCTGCGCCTGGAGGTCGAGGCAAAAAGGGACCGACGAGCGTGGCGCGTGCTGCAACTGCGCGAGGACTCGAATTTCCTGCTGGCGACCATCCTGTGGGGCAATGTATCGATCAATGTACTGCTGGCCCTGCTCGCCAACTCGGTCATGGCTGGCGTGATCGCGTTCATGTTCTCTACTTTCGTTATCACCTGGTTCGGCGAGATCATGCCCCAGGCCTATTTCTCGCGGCACCCCCTGCGCACGGCGGCTTTGCTCGCCCCTGTCATTCGCATCTACCAGTTTGTGCTGTTCCCCTTCGCCCGGCCCACAGCATGGTTTCTCGACTGGTGGCTGGGCAAGGAAGCGATCGAGTACATGCACGAACCGCTGCTCAGGGATATTCTGAAAGCGCACGTGCGATCGCCCCACACCGAAGTCAGCGACGTCGAGGGTATCGGCGCGCTGAACTTTCTCGACATCGATGATCTGTCGACAATGGACGAGGGAGAGCCTCTCAGCGAGCAGAGCATCATCGAGATGCCGGTGGACCTGGACCTGCCGCGGTTTCCCGAACTCAGTCGCAGTGCCGACGACGCCTTCCTGCGCCGCATCAACGCGGCGGGCAAGCGCTGGGCAATCCTGGTCGATCCGGAGGGGGAGCCCCTGGTGGCGCTGCAGGTCGACGAGTTTACCCGCGCCGCCCTGTATGGCGACGAGCCACTGCAACCCTACACATTCTGTCATCGTCCCGTGATAGTCAGGAGCCAGCATACGACGCTGGGCGATGTCATCCGTCGCCTGAAAACCGCGGCCGCCAGTACCGACGACTCCCTGCGTCATGATGTCGTACTGATATGGACAGGGCAGCCCAGGATCATCACCGGCAGCGACATACTGGACAGGTTGCTGACCGGCATCGGCAAGTACCAGTATACTTAGCCGCACGTCCGCGTTGCAGCGCGCCCCCGCGCCTGCGGCGAGGACCCCGAGGATCTCAGGGGAGCTCATGAAACTCGCATCGGTTTTCGTCTGCCTGGTTGCCTACATACTGGCGACTCGCGCGCTGGACTCCACCATCCGCAGGCTGGGGGAGCGCAAGCAGGTGGTCGCCAGCCGGGTCCAGTACCTGGTGAGGACGGCAAATATTTCGCTGTTCTTCCTCTTTGTAATCCTGGTCTGCCTGATCATGGGTGTGGGCTACGGCGAGATATCGCTGTTCCTGTCCTCCGTCTTCGCCGTGATCGGCGTCGCGCTGTTCGCCCAGTGGTCCATCCTGAGCAATATCACCGCCAGCATGATCATTTTCTTCGGCTTCCCCTACCGCGTGGGCGACCGCATCAAGGTCACCGACGCAGATTTTGATATCTCCGGCAAGGTCGAGGAGATCAGCCTGTTTCACGTCCTCATCCGCACCGACGCGGGCAATATCATTACCTACCCCAACAACCTGATCCTGCAAAAGCCGGTGATCAAGCTGGACCGGGGCAACACCGTGTTCCCGCAGAAAGTGCCGCCCTCCAGCGCCACGCCGTCGCGCCCCGAGTGGCGCAACCGCCTGCGCGGCAGGGACCGGAACTGAACAGCGCGGCGGCCTCTGGTATCGGCGCGCCACCGGGTCTACACTGGACTTCCAGGCAGTCCAGCGAGGCAGCAGCCCGATGCCGAAGGTACTGACCAGTAATCCCGAACTACTCGCGGTACTCATCGCGGTGGCGGGCTTCTTCGCCGCCAATTTCCTCGCCAGGATTACCGAGCGACTGCTGATGCGCCTGGACGGCTACCTGCGTCGCCGCGCCTCCGCGCGCCTGGACCAGGTCGACCTGCGCGGCCTGCGCCAGGCCCTGCGCGGCCTGGTCTACTACGGTGTGCTGGTATTCTTCCTGCTGCTGGCCATGCGCACCCTCAGTGTCACCGTGGTGCAACAGTGGCTGGACCTGCTGCTGCAGCAGGTACCCCAGCTGATCCTCGGCGGCTTGATCATCCTGGCGGGCTACTTCATCGGGGTGGTATTGCGCAGCGTGCTGGCCGGATTGATCGGGGTCAGCGCCGAGCACATCGCGCCGCGACTGGTCCAGGTGCTGGTCGTCACCGCGGCGGTGCTGACCGGCCTGGCGCAGACCGCGATCGACATCTCCTTCATCTCCAACGTGCTGGTCATCCTCGTGGCGTTTTTCTTCGGCGGCCTGTCCCTGGCCTTCGCCCTGGGCAGCCGCCAGCTCGTGGAAACCCTCCTCGCCCGCCGCGCCGTGGACCGTTACCGCATCGGTGACCGGGTGCGCCTCAACGACGTGGAGGGGAGAATCGTGGAGATTCTCAGCACGGCGGTGGTGCTCGAGACCCGGGCGGGCACCACCACGGTGCCGGCCTCGCGTTTCGTCGATACGGAGGTGACCCTGCTGCCCGAACCTGTCCCCGGTGAGGATCATGGCGCAGACGAGTGATCCGCTGGTCGCGCAGTTCGCCCGCTCCTATCCGGACGAACTGGCGGGGTTGCTGGCCGGCGCCGACCTGGCGGCGCTGGCGCAGCTGATCGTCTCCCTGCCGCCGGAGCTGGCGGCGCCGGTCGCTACCCGCCTGCCCAGCTGGCAACTGACCAACCTGCTGGGCGAACTGGACAGCGAACCGACCTGCGCACTGCTCACCGCGGCCTCGCAGGACGACGCCGTGGCACTGGTGTCGCACCTGTCCGCGGCGCGCTACCCCGCCGTGCTGGAGGCGTGCCCCGGGGACAGGCGCGATGCACTGCGCGAGCTGTTCGACTTTCCCTCACACAGCCTGGCGTCGCTGGCGGCCACGCGATTCGTGCGCGTGGCGTCGACGATGAGCTGCGGCGAGTTCGCCAGGCAGATGTCCGCCAGCGGCGATACCCGGCCGCGCCCGGTCCTCGTGGTGGACGAACAGAACCGCTACCTGGGCATGCTCGCCCTGGAAGCGGCGTTCGCACTGAAAAACCACGACAGGTCCGTCGCGGAGGCACTCACCCCCGTGGCGCCGCTGAGTGGCCTGACCAGCGCGGACACCGCACTGGGCTCACGCCTGTGGACGCGCTACAACTACCTGCCGGTGGTGGATGCCAGGCATCGCCTGCTCGGCGTGGTCAACCGCGCGGCGCTACTGCGCGTGGCGGTGGACGCCTCCGCCGCGGAGTTCACCCCCGAACGGCTGTTTTCCGAACTGGCCACGGGCTATCTCACCACCTGTGGGCGCTTGCTCGAGACCCTGCTCGGGAGGGTGCGATGAACCTGGCGCAGCGGGTGCGCGAGCACTATGTACTTCAGCACCCCGCCGAGGCGGCCAGGGCGGTGCAGCGTGATGACAGCGCGCTCGAGGCGCTGGAGACGCTGTCACCCGCCGCCGTCAACAGCGTGCTGGAACACGTGGACCCGGCGAATCTCGCGCCGCTGTTTCTGCAACTGGACGAAGAGCGCCAGGCCACGGTGCTGCAGGCCGCCACGGTGCGCACCGCCATGCTCATCCTGCGCAGCCTGTCGGACGAGGAGCAAGAGCGCGTGCTGCACGGCCTGCCGGTGCGGGTGCGCACCGAGTATCGCGAGCTGCTGGAATTCCCGGAGCGCAGCGCCGGCCGCTTCATGGACCGGCTCGGCACTCAGTATCTCGGCGAGCAGACGGTCAGCGAGGCCCTTGAGGCCCTGCGCAATTCCGGCGCGCAGCGCACCCGCTCGCTGTACCTGGTGACGGACGACGGCGTCCTCAGCGGGCGGGTCGACCTGCAGGATATGGCGCTGGCGTCGCCCGACGCGCGCATGCAGAGCCTGGTCAACGAGGTCAGCGAGGTGGCCTACCTGACCTCCACCGAGGACGACCTGGTGGAGCTGTTCGAGCGCTCGCGGGTTGACTCTATCCCGGTAGTGGACCAGGACTTCAGGCTTCTGGGCATCGTCCGCTATACCAACCTGTTCCAGGCCGCCGAGGGCGCGGCCACGGCGGACATACAGCGCATGGTCGGCGCCAGTGCGGACGAGCGCGCGCTGTCCACGCCGCTGTTCGCGGTCAGGCGCCGGCTGACCTGGCTACATATCAACCTGCTCACCGCTTTCCTCGCCGCCGCGGTGGTGGGACTGTTCGAGTCGACCATCGCCCAGTTCACTGCCCTGGCCATCCTGCTACCGGTGGTCGCCGGCCAGTCGGGCAACGCAGGCTCACAGGCCCTGGCGGTGACCATGCGCGGGCTGGCGCTGCGCGAGGTCAGCACCCTGCAATGGCGCGTGGTGTTGTGGAAGGAATTGCAGATCGGCCTGATCAACGGCTGCGCACTGGCCGTCACCTGCGGTCTTGGCGTGTGGGTTTGGAGCAGTTCCTGGGGACTGGGTTTGGTCATCGCCATCGCCATGGTCACGGCGATGGTCATGGCGGGCATTTCCGGCGCGCTGGTGCCCATGATCCTGTCGCGCTACGGCCAGGATCCGGCAACGGCCTCCTCCATCATACTGACCACGGTGACGGACGTTTCCGGCTTCCTCGCCTTTCTCGGCACGGCCACGCTGCTGGCTTCCCTGCTGTAATGGAAACGGTGCAAATCCTCGTCGCGGGCGTCACTGCCGTTATCCTGTTCGTCTTTGGTCTGGAAAATTTCTCGCGTGAAATCGAGCAAATCTCGGGTGAGCGCTTTCGCCGCACCCTGGCGCACGCCACACGGTTTCCCGTCGTCGGCTTCATCATCGGCGCCCTGGTCACCGCGGTCATACAGTCCAGTTCGGCCACCTCGGTCATTGCCATAGGCCTGGTAAACGCTGGCGTACTGTCTTTCAAGAACAGTGTGGGTATCGTCTTCGGCGCGAATGTCGGCACCACCGTGACGGCGCAACTGGTCGCATTCAAACTCACAGCCTTTGCACCGGTATTCATCATCGCCGGTTTCGCACTCAGCCTGTTGCGCAGTCGCGCCTCGATTTTCGGCAAGTCGATTTTTTACTTCGGTTTCGTGTTTTTCAGCCTGAACCTGATTTCATCTTCCCTGCAGCCGTTACAGAACGAGCCTGGCCTGATGCAGTACCTGGTGCAGCCGCAACATCCGCTGCTGGCCCTGCTGGTGGGCTGCGCCTTTACGGCGCTGGTGCAGTCCAGTTCGGTGACCACCGGGCTGGCGATTATCTTTACCCAGCAGGGCCTGATGGGCCTGGAAAACGCCGTGCCCATCATCATGGGCGCGAACATCGGCACCACCGCCACGGCCCTGATCGCCATGCTCAATATGGACGCGGCCGCGAAAAAAACAGCGCTCAGCCATTTCCTGTTCAATGTCGGCGGCGTGCTCATTTTCCTGCCCGCGGTACTCTCCTGGAGCGACCAGCTGCACAGGCTCGGCGATTCGCCCGCCGTCGCACTGGCGAATTTTCACCTGATATTCAATCTTGCCGCCAGCGCCCTTTTCCTGCTGCTGATCACCCCGTTCACCCGCCTGGTGGAGGCGCTGATCGGGGAGGGAAAAATGGACTTCCAGCGACTGGACATCCCGGTCTACCAGCCCGAGGAGGCCTTCGACGAGGTTCACGCACGCCTGGAGCAAAACCTCAGGGACCTGTTGGCGTTCCTGCAGGAGAACTACAACCAGGTCACGCTGAGCATCGAATCCAACTACCGCAATGTCCTGGACTCGTCGGCGAAGCGGATCGACTACATCAATTTTATCGAAAAGGAATACCTTGCCTACTTTTCCCGCGCAGTTGGCTCGGTAACAGACGAGCGCGAGTCGCGCCTGTTGCTCGCGCTGTTCACACGCTACGACTACCTGTTCCAGATACACGACTCTATCGAGGACATCTTCAACACCAAGCGCGTGATGAACCGGCAATACATCGAGCTGGAAAGCGATGTGCTGCTGGTGGTGCGCGAACTATCCAGCGCGACCCTGGCCCTGTTCGACGATATTCACGACGCGCTAATCCAGGGCAGCGGCCCACTGCCGGAAAGCAAACCGCACGCCCTGATGGCGGCACTGGACGAGGCCAACCGCGACCTGCTGCCACTGCTGGCGGATACGGTACGGCGCGACGCCGGCGCCCTGACCAACTTCGTCACCTATTCCCGCAGGCTGAGCGACAAATTGCTCAACTTTGCGCGACTGAGCGCGCCGGCGATGCATCGCCAGGAGCCACCTGATACATAACAACCATAGCAGGACAAACCATGAAGACATCCATCCGCCCTTTCGACCAACCCCTGGAGCCACGTGCCGAGTGGGACACACCCATGTTCAACCTGGCGCAGAACCAGTTCCTGCACGCTGCGGAACTGATGGGCCTGGATGAAAACCTGCGCGATCGTCTGCTGTTTCCGCAGCGCACCATGCTGGTGAGCTTTCCCTGCCGGCGCGACCAGTACTCGGAAGTGGAGACCGTCTTCGGTTACCGCGTCCAGCATATTCTCACCATGGGGCCAACCAAGGGCGGCATCCGCTACCACGAGGACGTCAATCTCGGCGAGGTGTCGGCGCTGGCGATGTGGATGACCTGGAAGTGCGCACTGATGCACCTGCCCTTCGGCGGCGCCAAGGGCGGTGTGCGCATCGATCCAAGCAAACTGTCCCGGCCCGAACTGCAGCGCCTGACACGCCGCTACACCCTGGAAATCTTCGACATGATCGGGCCGGATCGCGACATACCCGCCCCCGACATGGGCACCAACGCCCAGGTCATGGCCTGGATAATGGACACCTACAGCCTGCAGGTGGGCCACGCCGTCAACGAGGTGGTCACCGGCAAACCGGTGGTGCTCGGCGGTGCGCAGGGCCGCGAGGAGGCTACCGGCCGGGGCCTGATCTACCTGGTCAAGGAGGCCGCCGACCACCTGCAACTGGACCTGAAAGGCGCCACTGCGGTAGTGCAGGGTTTCGGCAATGTCGGACGCAACGCGGCGATCTACCTGGCCGAGCACGGCACACGGATCGTCGCAGTGAGCGACGTGTCGACCGGCATCTACAATCCCAGGGGACTCAACATGGTGTCCCTGGTGGAGCACGTCGAGCGTGAAGGCGTACTCAAGGGCTACAGCGACGGCGAGGAAATCAGCAACGCCGAGTTGCTGGAACTGGACTGCGACATCCTCATCCCGGCAGCGCTGCAGAACCAGATCACCGAGGACAACGCGGCGCGCATCAAGTGCCGTATCCTCGCCGAAGGCGCGAACGGGCCGACCTCGATGGAGGCCGACGCCATTCTCGCCGAGCGCGGCATCTTCGTGCTGCCGGACATTTTGGGCAACGCCGGCGGCGTGACCGTGTCCTATTTCGAGTGGGTGCAGAACACCCAGGAGTTCGCCTGGTCGCTGGAGGAAACCAACGAACGATTGCACCGCATGTTGACCGGCGCCTTCCAGCGCACCCTGCAACGCAGCCAGCGCGACGGCATCGATATGCGCACCGCCGCGCTGATGGAGGGCATCGCGCGGGTGGCCGAGGCCAAGCTGGTGCGGGGCATCTTCCCCTAGCAGGCGCGCGCGAACACGAGGTAGTGAAGTGCTGCCGTCAACGCCATGCTATACTGAAAATTCCGCTGTTCCCTCCACGCCTCCGTCAGGGCGGCCAACCATTGAAGGACTGATGCAATGATGAATACTACACGGCGAGAGGCGCATTCCCGCTGGGCCGGCATGTGCCTGCAACTGGCCACAGCGTGTCTGGCGCTGCTCGTGGTCGCGGCTTGCGCGCAGAAAGAAGTGAAAAAGGAAGAATTCTCCGGCTTTCTCGGCGACTACTCCGATTTCCAGCAACTGCAATCACCCGACGGGGTAACCGTGGTCGGCTGGATCAGCCCGGACATGGGCGATACCTACCACTCCCTGATGATCGACCCGGTGATCGTCTACCCGCCACGTCACACCTTCAAGGACTTCGACGAGAAGGACGTGGCCCAGGCCCTGGCCTACCTGAACAAGGGCATCCGCACCACTTTGGGGCAACGCATGCCACTGGTGAACGAGCCCGGACCCGGCGTGCTGCGGCTGCGCGCGGCGCTGACCACCGCGTCGGTCGGCTTCAAGCCCCTGCAGTGGTACAACTACATCCCGGTCAGTGCCGTGGCAGTCGGCGTCGGTGAGGCCACCGGGCTGCGCAGCGATGCGGTGCAACTAATCGTCGAGGTGGAGTTGCTGGACTCCCTCTCCAGCAAGCGCCTGGCGGCGACCGCGCGCCTGGGTTCCAGCACCGTGGCCCACGGTGAGCCCGTGGAGATGAAAAACGTGCAGCCGCTGCTCGACGAGTGGATCGGCGCATCCGGCCAGTGGTTCGACAGCTACATCGTCAACTAGGGCGGCTGGCCGGCGCGGCGCTGTTCGCCGCGCTGCTGCCTGGACAGCACGGCCCGGTACTCGCCTACGGCCCGGTTGCAGACGCCCCGCCCGAGGCGGTCGCCACGCGCCAGTTCACCTTTGCCTGGCCCTACCTGCCCGGCGAACGCATGGCGCCGCGCGGGGGCACCACCACAGGAGAGTCCATCGAGCTGGCCAGCGCCCCGGGCACGGCCTGGCTGGCGCTGCAGGAGGACGGGCTGGATGCGAAGGAGCGCGACCGCCGCGCCATCCTGGCCATGGCCGGCGCCTACCGCGCGAGTTTCGACTTTATCGAGACGGTCGGCTTCACACCGGGCTACGAGCCCGACCCGCCCTACCAGAGCTGGGGCACCGAGTATGTCTATATCGTCGCGGACGAGCCTGACTTCATCAGCCTGCAGCACATCATGGTCATTCGCTTCGCCGCGCAGGCCGGCTCGTCGGCCGAGCCCATGGTAGTCAAGCACTGGCGCCAGGACTGGCAGTACCAGGGTCGCGACATGCACGTATTCGATGGCCACCGGCAATGGCGCCGCGTCACACTGGACGCGGGCCAGGCCAGGGGCAAGTGGGTGCAGACGGTGTACCAGGTGGACGATTCGCCGCGCTACGCGGCTGCCGGCCGCTGGCAGCACAGGGCAAACTTTTCCAGCTGGACCAGCGAGGAAACCTGGCGGCCACTACCGCGGCGCGAGTTCAGTGTGCGCGACGACTACCACGTGCTCGTGGGCAGCAACCGCCACACCATCACACCCACTGGCTGGGTCCAGGAAGAGTTCAACCTGAAGAGTGTGCTGGACGAGAACGGTGAGGTTGTGCGTGTACTGGCGCGGGAGAACGGCGTGGCGCGCTACGAGCGCATCGAGGGTTTCGACTGGTCACCCGGCGACGCCTACTGGCAACGCACCAGCCCTTTCTGGGCCGAGGTGCGCGCGGCCTGGTACGACCTGTTCGCCCGGCACCCCCGCCTGGAGGTGAGCAAAAACGCAGACGGGGTGCAGATGTTCATGGCCATGTTCGCACTGGCCGAAGCGACCACCGCAGACGGCTTCGACGCGGCGGGCGCTCGCGCGCAGATAGAAAACACCCTGCAAACCTACGTTTCGCCGCAGTCCAGCCACTGACCGGCGGGCATGCTTGCACACCGCAAGGTAGCCGGTGGCGCGCGAAAAAAGTCGTATCCCGCCCTACTGGCGCAACAGCGCCGCGCGCAGCGCCGCGACCTTCTCACGTATGACCGCGGCATTGTCCGGCCCCATGCGCAGCAGCAACTTCTGCAGCGGCGCCAGTTGTTCCAGGGCCGGGTCAGTGAAGCGGTAGACACCCTCTACTGCTTCGACCACCGCGGAGTCGTCCACCACGGGTGTCGCCAGGACGCGATCCAGCGCGCGGATGAGCGCGTTGTCGAATTCCTCGTGGGCATAGCCCAGGCGGGCGTAGGCCTCCTCCAGTAACGGCCGCGCCATATCGAACGTCGCAACCAGCGTCGCCACGTCCAGTTCACCAGCGGCCTGCGCGTAGGCGTCGTAACGCGCGTAGCTGGCCCGGGCGATCACCAGTTTGTCGCCCTCTTGCGCCACCGTGAACTTCTCCCGCGGCGCAGGCACCGGCAGGACCCGGTGTAACAGCATGCCCCGGCTGAACACATCCACCAGGGTGGCGCCGCGCTCGACCAGGTTGTCCTCCTCCAGCGCGTCGGCCAGCAGGGCCGACTCACCGGCCGCCTCCAGTTGCTCACGCAGCACCGGGTCGCTCTGTTGCAGCGTCAGCGGCGGCTCCTCCGGTTCGACAACGGCGGCCGCCTCAGGCGCGGGGGCCGGTGCCGGCGGCGGCGGGATATCCGGCGCCGGAGGCTGCGCGGGTCTGGCGGGCGCGGGCGGTTCGGGCATCGCGGCCACGGGCGGCTGCGGCGCCGGCGCCGGCGCATCGTCGACGAGGAAATACCAGGCGCCCGCGCCCAGCAGAGCAATCGCGATGACGATGGGCGCCAGGGGCAGTCGGCGCCCGCGCTGCGGTACATCGAGTCGATCTTCTGGATTCGGTTGCATCAGGTCTCTCTCCACAGTGCCCGGATAGGATTGGCGCAGGCGCACAGACGGCGCACACTTTTTTGACCATGAGTGCCTGCGGCGGTTCCGCGGGCGCCGGCTCCACGAGAACGCTCAGTAAACGTCGCGCCGGTAGCGCCCGTCAAGAGTGAGGTCCTCAAGCCCCCGCTCGCCCAACAGGTCCAGCAACACCCGGTGCACCGCCGGCGCCATGCCCTGCTGGCTGCCGCAGACGTAGATGCTCGCACCCTGCTGCAGCCAGCGTTCGAGATCTGCGGTATGCGCTGTAAGAAAATCCTGCACGTAGCACAGCTTCTCTCCCTCACGGGAAAACACCCGGTCGAGCCGCTGCAGTTGACCGCTGCGCTGCCATGCCATGAGTTCCGTGTCGAACAGGCGATCGTGTGACCGGGAGCGCTCGCCAAACACCAGCCAGTTCCCGACATGCCCTGCCTGTGCCCGCGCCTGCAGGTGCGCGCGCAATCCGGCCATGCCGGTGCCATTGCCCACCAGGATCATCGGTGCATCGGTCCGCGGCGCGTGAAAGGCCGGGTTGTCGCGCACGCGCAGCACAATGTCGGCGCCCAGCTGCAACTGTGCGGTCAGCCAACCCGAGCCCAGACCCAAACTGCCATCGGGTTTCCTCACCTGGCGCACCAGCAGGTCGAGCCCTCCCTGTGACGGAATGGAAGCGATGGAATACTCGCGCACTGCAGGGCGCGCCGCACCGGCGGATGGAATATCGATCAAGGCGATGTCGCCGGACTGCCAGGCCGCGTTTTGCGGCGGTGACAGGCGCAGGTGGTAAACGGGGCCGCCGGGAGAACCCGCATTGAGCAGCTTGCGCTCCAGCAGCCTGCAACGCAGCACCGGGTGCTCGCGAAGCGGCGCCTGGCTCAGCGGTAACTGCTGTTTGTCCTCCAGCAGCCCGCTGCGCGCCAGACCCCGCTGCCATTGTGCCAGTGCCGCGTCGTCCATCCGGTCCACCCGGACCAGGTCGAACAGACGCCGCGCCCCACGCGCCGCCAGTGCGGCGTCCAGTCTTTCACCAAAGGCACAAAACCTGCGGTAGTTGCTGTCCCCCAGGGCGAGCACCGCGTAGCGCAGTGCGCCCAGTTCGCCTCGTCCACGACTCTCCAGCCATCGGCGCGAGAAGCGCAGGGCATTGTCCGGGGGCTCGCCTTCACCGTAGGTACTGGCGATAAACAGGGCGGTATGGGCCGCGGCGAGTGCCTCCGCGCTGACCTGGTTCAGCGCCAGCAAGGCGACCGGCTGCCGCCGCCCCAGCAAGTCGGCATGCCGCCGCGCCATGGCTTCCGCCTCCCCTCCCTGGCTGGCGAAGGCCACGAGCAGTGTCGCGCCGGCAGGTTGTTCAGGGGGAACGGTGCGGCGCGCCAGGCACGCCCAGCACAGCGCTGCATAGGCCAATACCACGGCGCCGGCTTGCCACCATTGTGCTTCCATGGCCGTCACACCGGGTGGTCAACGCGGGTCAACAACGGGGGCCATCAGCTACAGACATCAACTACAAACATCAACTACAGACATCAACTACAGCCCCCAACTACAGCGGCAATACCTCGAACGTCGCGGCGTAGGAGCCACGGCGGCCGCTGGCGGGGGGTTGCGCGCGGTCATCGGCATAGCTGGCCTCGAGGAAATAGCGCCCCGCACCCGGCCACCCCACGGCGACAAGACCGTCTGCGTCGGTGGTGAGTGTGATCTCTTCCTGCGCATTGCGGTAGCGCATCCCCGCTGGCAGGATGGACACTTCGGCCCCCACCGCCGGCTCCCCGTCCATAAGGAAACGGAAACTGGCCGACTCCCCGGCATACAGGTCGTTGGGGTGCGTCACCGGCACCAGTTCGAACCCCACATTGGTGGGCGCAAGCGCAGCGCTATCCGGCTCTCCCGCGGTAACAAAGGTCTCAATTCGACGCGAACTACGGGTTATCAGCAAATTCGTCGCGTCCATGGGCACCTCACTGGCAAATCGCGCGGGGTCCGGCGCCTCGCCGCGACCGGGCCAGAACCTGCGCTCACCATTTTCATCTTCCCACCTGGCGGTGAGGCCAGCCTGCGCCAGAAACACCTTGTAGGTGCCGGGGGTTTTCAGGTTGAGATCGAATGTGCTGCGGTACTTGCCCGTGCTCGCGTTGTGCAGTTCGACCGACTCTCCATCCGGACCCGTTGCCTGCAGGTCCCGCGTGCGCAGCGGGTGATAGTCGGCGTAGAAAATATCGTTCGAGATGGCGGCGTCGAAGGTGACCCAGGGGTCCTCGCTGGACAATACCGTTGACATAGGCAGAACCCACGCCCGGTGTGCCTGGGCGCCGGCGCTCAGGCCACCCGCGACAAGTGCAGTGGCCAGGAACGTAGTGAGTTTCTTCATGGTCGGGTCTCCGGTTGGTAGTCACAAATAGATGAAAATGCTGGGATCAGGGTCCCAGGTGCAGAACCAGCGTGCCCAGCTCGGCTCCGCCAGCGGCACGCGGCATTGCCGCTTTCCGCGGCGGCCACTGGAAGGGAATGGCCAGCACTTCCCGCCCGCCGACTTCGCGCGAGGCCTCCACCATCAGGCGATATTCCCCCGGCGCCAGGTCGGCAACCTGCGTCGAGAAATCCAGCCTGTGGACCCCCGGGCCAATGGTCGCTCCACTGACGCCGTCGACCGGCATGTCCAGCTTGCGGCCGCCGCGTCGCCACCACTGGCGCATATCCTTGAGCCACTTTTCCCCCTCCTGGTTTTCCATGTCGAGGTCGTACAGGACGGAGAGATGTTGCGCGACGGAATTGTCCGTCCGTGCAACCCAGATAGCGAGGTAGGGGCGGTGGTATTCGGCAACCTGCAGGCGCGGCACCTCTATTTCCAGGGACAGTTCCCGGGCGCCGGCCGGGACGCTGGCGATAGTCATGGCCAGCAGGACGGTGATGGACGATATACGTGACATGGATTCCTCGAAATTAACAGTCCGGTCGGGCCGGTTAACGATGCATGAACAGGAGAATGAGCAGCAGGGGAGCGACCACACCCAGCCCGACAACGGGCCAGGTCGCGGCGCGCGCGCCGCTGTGTCGCGCCAGCAGCCACAGGCCGGTTGCGCAAAACACCAGGCAGGCAACAGAGAAGACATCGATAAACCACTGCCAGGCCTTGCCGGTGTTCCTCCCCTTGTGCAGGTCATTGAGCCAGGACACCAGCCCCCTGTCGGTGCTTTCGTAAATGAATTCGCCCGCGGCCAGGTCGATGGACAGCCAGGCGTCACCGCCCGGACGGGGCATGGAAATATAGATTTCGTCGGGGCTCCATTCGACCTCGCGGCCACGGATGCGGATTGACCTGTCCTCCAGCCAGCGGCCAAGCGCAGCCGGCAGCGGGCCGGGCTCTACGCCCGCTTCCGCGACACTGGCCCGGACCGCGGCGAGAACCTCGTCCGGCACAGGCTCCTCAATGCTGGTGGTGACCGGGTGCGCCTCGATCTGTCCGGCGTGATTCAACGTAATGCCGGTCACGGCGAACAGGGTCATGCCGACAAGACTGAGCGCTGAGCTTACCCAGTGCCACTGGCGAACCGACCCGAACCAGGCGCGACTGGCACGAGGTGACCTCATATGCCAGGTAAAACCGGGCACGGGTTCCAGCGCAAAGCGGCAGCCAGCGGGCACGGCGCAACCGCGATCTTTCGTTCACCGCCCATTGCGGTGAAAAACGTGTCAGCCACGGCGAACGGACGGTACCCGGCAGTGGCCAGGGCGGCATACACCGGTATCGCCGACAGCGAGGAGAGCGAAGCTTTTTGGCAGAATTTGCTTTCCATGGGGTACAGCTTGCGGGGTTATCCTGTGAGAGACTGCGGAGCATGCAATCGCGAATGATATAGATTATCATTTATATCTACAACATGCAGGGGCGACATTCCCCTGGTGTGCATTGCGGTGGCGACAGACCGTAAAGACACAGAACCGCGCTGCGGCCGGATTGCAGAGTGATTTACAGGTGACGGGCGCGACGCCAGCGGAGATAATCCTCCGCCGACCAACCGATATTGTTATGCGCGACCCACAGCAGATACTCCAGGACACCTTCGGCTACAGCACCTTTCGTCCGCCACAGGACGAGATCATTCGTGCTGTCAGCAGCGGCGACAACGCCCTCGTGCTCATGCCCACAGGCGGTGGCAAGTCCCTGTGCTACCAGATACCGGCCCTGGCGCGTGACGGCTGCGGCATCGTCATTTCGCCGTTGATCGCCCTGATGCAGGACCAGGTTGACGCCCTGCGCCAACTGGGCGTACGCGCCGACTTTCTCAATTCAACGCTCTCCCAGGAGCACCAGTGGGAGGTCGAGCAGCGCCTGCTGGACGGCGACCTGGACCTGCTCTACATCGCCCCGGAGCGGCTCAGTCAACCACGCATGCTGGACTTGCTGCACGGCAGCACGCTGGCCCTGTTCGCCATCGACGAGGCGCACTGCGTGTCCCAGTGGGGCCACGATTTTCGCGAGGACTACCTGCGCCTGTCGCTGTTGCAGGAACGCTTTCCCGCCGTACCGCGCATTGCCCTGACCGCTACCGCCGACGCCCGCACCCGCACCGAGATCGCCCGCCGCCTGGCGCTGCAGGACGCGCGACACTTCATCGCCGGCTTCGACCGCCCCAACATTTGTTACCGCATCGCGCCGCGGCACAACCCGAAGAGCCAGTTACTCGGCTTCCTGCGCTCGGAGCATCCCGCCGACGCCGGCATCGTCTACTGCCTGTCGCGGAAAAAGACCGAACAGACCGCGCAGTGGCTGGTGCAGGAGGGTTTCAATGCCCTGCCCTACCACGCCGGGCTGGACGCCGGCACCCGGGCGGATCACCAGGCGCGCTTTCTCAAGGAGGACGGCGTTATCGTGGTGGCCACCATCGCCTTCGGCATGGGCATCGACAAGCCCGACGTGCGCTTCGTGGCGCCCCTGGACCTGCCGAAAACCGTGGAGAGCTACTACCAGGAGACCGGCCGCGCCGGCCGCGACGGCCAGCCCGCCGACGCCTGGATGGTCTACGGCCTGCAGGACGTGATCAAGCTGCGCCAGATGATGGCCTCCTCGGACGGCAGCGAGGAACACAAGCGCGCGGAGCAGCACCGGCTCAACGCCATGCTCGGCCTGTGCGAGATCACCAGCTGCCGCCGCCAGGCGCTGTTGGGCTACTTCGGCCAGGACCTGGACCGCCCCTGCGGCAACTGCGATAGCTGCCTCAACCCGGTGGACACCTGGGACGGTACGGAGGCAGCGCAAATGGCGCTGAGCGTGGCCTATCGCACCGGCCAGCGGTTCGGTGTGAATCACCTGATCGACGTGCTGCGCGGCGCGCAGAACGAGCGCATCCTGCAGTGGGATCACCACCTGCTGCCCACCCACGGGGTGGGTGCGGAACTGGACGCCAACCAGTGGCGTTCGGTATTTCGCCAACTGGTCGCCCGCGGCTACTTCAGTGTCGATATCGAGAGCTTCGGCGCACTGCGGCTGGAGGAGAAGTGCCGGCCCCTGCTGAAGGGCGAGGAGCGCATCGACCTGCGCCGGGAATCCAGGCAGACCAGTGCCAGGAAGCAGACAAAAACACCGCTACCCGAGGACATCGACGTGGGCTTGTGGGAGGCGCTGCGCGACTGCCGGCGGCGGCTCGCCGAGGACCAGGGCGTGCCGCCCTACGTGATCTTCCACGACAGCACGCTGCGCGAGATGTGCGCGATGAAACCGGCGGACATCGGCCAGTTCGGCCAGCTCAGCGGGGTCGGCGAGCGCAAGCGCGACAAGTACGCCGAGGCCTTCCTGGCGGTAATCGGGGCGCACTACTAGCCACTGGTGCTTCGGGCCACATCTGCTACGCTGCAGGCAGGGCGCCCTGGCCGGGGTGTCGCAACAAGCAGGAGCAATCGATGATCAAGGTTTATGGCGTGCACGGCTCACCCTTCGTGCGCAAGGTATTCGTCGCACTGGACTACAAGGGCATTCCCTATGACATCGTGCGGCAGATGCCCTTCTCCGGCGACAGCGAGTACCTGAAAATCAACCCCCTGGGCAAGGTGCCCACGCTGGTGGACGGCGACCTGACGCTGGGTGACTCCAAGGTAATCTGCCGCTACCTCGAAAACGCCTACCCGGAGCCGGCCCTGTACCCGACGGGACTGGCGGACCGGGCCATGGCGGACTGGTACGAGGACCTCGGTGGCGGCTACCTGTCGGAGCTGGGTGCCGGGATCTTCTTCCAGCGCTTCATGCGGCCCTTCGCCTTCAAGCAGGAGCCGGACGAGGAACTGGTCGCCAGGATCACCGACAAGAAATTACCCCCCATGCTGGATTACCTGGAGAGCCAGGTGCCCGCGGACGGCTTCATCTTCGGTGATTTCACGCTGGCTGACCTGTGCCTTGTCAGCCCGTTCATCAATGCAGGCTACGCCGGCTACGACGTCGACAGCTCGCGCTGGCCCGGCATGGCCAGCCTGATCGCGCGCGTGAAGGAGCAGGCCCAGGTGAAGGCCGTGCTGGATAAAGAGGCGAAAGCGCTGGGGCTCGGTTGATACCGCGCCCCGGTGAGGGCTGCGGCGTGGAACAGTTCGGCGCTATCGGGCGCCCGGGCGCCGTGTGCGGCGGCGCCCGGAAACACCGAGCAACACCAGGCCGAACAGCGTGAGTGGCAACGCCGCGGGAGCCGCGACCTGGGCCACCTGCCGCACCGTGAAGTTCACCACCTGGTAACCCTGGAACTCTCCGCCGGAGCCCACCTCCTCGCCGTTGGCCACGAGGGAGAACCCGCCGTCGCCCCAGCCGCAGCAGAGACCGTCGAGGAAGGTATCGAGGATGATAAACGTGTAGTCCCCCTCTGCCAGGTCCCAGACGAACTGGTAGATGCCGTTACTGGTGTCCTCGCCGCCGGACGGGAAGCAAAGCAGGTCGCCGGGAAAGCTGCAGAAATCACCGGGCAGGACGAAGCCGTCGCCGAAGCCGATGGGGCTGGACGCGTCGACGTCATAGCCAATACCGCCCAGCGCCAGCAGGGGAGCGACCTGGTAAAGCGCTGCAGGCGGCGCCATGTCCGCCTCCCACATGCCGAAGGCGGTTTCACTGGGGAATTCATCAAACGTGATGTTCAATTGCGTGGGTAATATCATCGCCTGCGCGGACATCGCCAGCAATGTCATGAATGCGGCTGCGAGCAGTTGTTTGACTTTCATTACGGAGACCCCGGGTGGTTGTGGTGCACGTGGACGCCCTGCGCGAGCGCGTGGTGCTAATCGGCCACGCTTGCTGGCATCGTTTTGGTGATAAGCGCTCAGCAAAAACCACACCAAATCACATAATCTTTTGATTTTATTAGTTATTTTATGCCGGAGCAGGACGGGGAGCACCTCCACCGACCACCTGTGTAAATTTTATCGACGCAACCTCGAAGCCAGCGCAGCCGCACGACTGTGCTACGCGCGCACGGTCTCCCGGCCGCGGGCCGCGCTCAGAGCTGGCTGGTTTCCTGCAGCCCCGCAAGGCCGTCGGTGTCCGTGCCCTCGGTCATGCTGATGACGCCGCCGGTATCCGGGGCCAGGTCCAGGGCGCCGGCGGCCACGTCCGATTCCGCGGGCGCCCCGGCGGCATCTGCGCCCCATTCGGCGCCGACATCCGGGCCGGTCTCCAGTATCCCTGACTCCACCTGTTCGCTCCAGCCGCCGGACACGCCCGCGCCGCCCGATTCGCCCATGAAGAACATCAGGTCCTCACCGGACAGGCTCTGCGCCGTGCGGGCCTCGGCCACCGGCGCCTGCATCAGGTCCTCGACCGCGACCGTGCCGTCGGCGAAGGCGACGTGCTCAAAATCGATGGCCGTATCCGTGCCATCGCGTCCCTGCACGCTGTCCTCGATGGTGTAGCTGGCGTCATCGTTACGGGTGATCGTGTACTCGTCCCAGGTTCCCTGCAGGACCAGGGTGTCGCTGCCGCTACCGCCGTCGAGCGCGTCGTCCCCGGCGCCGCCGGCCAGGGTGTCGTTGCCGGCGTTGCCCTCGATGTTGTCGTTGCCGGCGGTGCCGATGATGGTGTCGTCACCGCGGCCGCCGTCGATCTCCTCGATATTGA
>MDSW01212725.1_pt1 | contig 69623 bp, 63 predicted proteins | sample 811171 | NCBI WGS metagenome assembly MDSW01 (sample SAMN05326641, study PRJNA326480) | marine metagenome | isolation source: seawater | place: Atlantic Ocean: North West | collected 2012
CGGCGAGACGGCCGATACCCATGCCGCGCTTCGTGAGGCATCGAGAAAAGGGGCCAGGACGCTCGGATTGGTCAATGTGGTCGGGTCGACCATCACGCGTGACTCCGATGCCGGTGTCTATCTGAGAGTCGGGCCCGAGATTGGTGTGGCATCAACAAAGGCATTCCTTGGACAGGTCACCGCTTCGGTCATGCTGGCCGTCTGGCTGGGCCGCCGTCGATTCCTGTCTCCTTCGGATGCTTCCACCATTCTGGAGCACCTTGAGACGGTTCCTGACCATATCGAAAGCGTGCTGCGTCAGAGTGATCAGATTGCCAGTGTCGTATCGAAATACGTCCAGCGCGAGAACTGGTTGTTCCTCGGTCGCGGTGTGAACTATCCAGTTGCGATGGAAGGTGCGTTGAAGCTCAAGGAAATCTCGTACATCCACGCGGAAGGCATGCCGGCTGCAGAGATGAAGCACGGGCCGATCGCCTTGATCGACGAGGGCATGCCGGTTGTCGTGGTGGCAACAAGAAGCAGTCAGTACGAAAAGGTCCGTTCAAACATCGAGGAAGTCCGGACCCGTGGCGGTCATGTCATTGCCGTTGCGACCGAAGGGGATGAGTCCATCTCCCGGATCTGCGAGGATGTCTTCTACGTTCCTGATGTTCCTGAGCCTCTGCAGCCTCTTCTGACCGTCGTTCCGCTCCAGCTGCTCGCCTATCACGCGGCGCTGCTTCGAGGTCATGACGTCGATAAGCCGAGGAATCTGGCCAAGAGCGTCACCGTGGAGTAGTCCATGTCCGGATCAACTCTTGGTCAGTCGTGGCTTCTTGGCCATGGGCGTTCGATCCGACTTGATCAGCCACGTCTGATGGGCATTCTGAATGTGACCCCGGACTCCTTTTCGGACGGCGGTCGGTACGAACATCAGGATGCTGCCCTTCAGAGGGTTCTCGAGATGCAGTCGGAAGGCGCCGATCTCATCGATATCGGCGGGGAATCGACACGGCCAGGGGCCGACCGCATCAGTACTCAGCAGCAGATGGATCGAGTGCTGCCTGTGATCGAGGCGATTCGAAGTGCTTCCGACATACTCATCTCCATCGATACGACACACGCACGTGTGGCTGAAGCCGCCATTGAAGCAGGTGCGAACGCGATCAACGATGTTTCAGCAGGTGTGGAAGATCCAGGCTTGATCGAGGTGGCCGCTCGACTGGGTTGCGGTCTGATTCTCATGCACCGCCTGGTGCCACCTGGCCAGGACAGCTACAGCACGGCCTATGACCAGCCTCCGATCTACGAGAACGTTGTTCTTGAAGTCCGTGAATTCCTTCAGGACCGAGCCCGTCTGGCTCGGGAGGTCGGTGTGGGGGAGGCTTCGATCGTCCTTGATCCTGGACTGGGATTTGGGAAATCAGTCGACCAGAACTGGGCGTTGATCAGGGAGACCCACTCGCTCATGGAGGGTGGGTACCCGCTTCTCGGGGCGGCATCCCGGAAGTCCTTTCTGGCGGCGATCTGCGGCGGTACGGAGGTGCCTCCAGCTCGACGTGGACCAGCTTCGGTGGCCGCTTCCCAGATGCAGTACCTGGGCGGTATCCGCCTTTTCAGGGTGCATGATGTCGCTTTGCATGCCCAGGGGCTGGGTCTCGTTCATCGCTTCTAGGGCCCGGCGGGAAGACCTGCCGGCCTGCTATCATGCTTCTCCGCATTTCACTCTGACCCATTTGATCTGGAGATCTGACCGTGGCATCCGACGCTGTACTGACTTTCACCGACGAGGGATTCCAAGCCGACGTTCTTGATTCGGACGTTCCAGTGCTCGTAGATTTCTGGGCGGAATGGTGCCAGCCCTGCAAGATGCTGACTCCGACCATCGAGGAGATTGCGGGTGAATATGCAGGCCGTGCCAAGGTGGGCAAGATGAACATCGATGATCACAAGGAAGTTGCTGTCTCGAGGAACATCCAGAGCATTCCTACCGTCCTGATCTTCAAGGGCGGAGAGGTTGCCAACACATTTGTAGGCATTACCTCGAAGGATGAGATGGCTCAGGCACTTGATGCCGCTCTCTAGGCTTGCACTGAAGACTGATACACTTTGCGGCGCTGCATAGCCCGCGACAATTGAATGATTGGGGCCGTAGCTCAGTTGGGAGAGCGCCTGCATGGCATGCAGGAGGTCGTCGGTTCAAGCCCGATCGGCTCCACTTCAATCACAAGCCCCCTCGCGACGCGAGGGGGCTTTTTCATCCATCGAACACGATCCTGTAGATGGGCATCATGCCTCAGAGCCGGTTGTCCGCTGCGCGGCCGGCGATCTGGCGACCAGGAGCCAGATTCGGCAGTCTGCGCTATCATGGGGCCAACTCAGGAGAATTCCCGATGAACACCAGAGTCGTGATATTGCTTGCCGGTGCAGCCTGCTTGCTGGCGGGTTGCTCGAATCCCTTCATGACAAACTACAAGGGAACCAAATTTCCGCGAACGAGCACCGCGACTCGGGTCATGGAAACCCCAGATGCTGCCAAAGCACATCTGATCGGGACATCCTCATTCAGTTCTACCGTTGCCCCAGGCGACGGTGATGCGATCTCCGCGGCTGAGCAGGTGGGTGCCGACATGGTCCAATGGGATCGTTCATTCCAGGGAACCCAGACGGCGCTTGAACTCGAACCCATCTACGGTCCCTACACCTCTGGTGCGGCATGGGCCGAGGGCGGTTCACTGATCGATGTCGAACATCGGGTAGAAGAGCGGTGGTATCGCTACCACGCTCGGTTCTACCGCGATGCGTCGAATGAATGATCGGCCATTGGTAGAATCTTGCCCATGACCGAGATCAGCTCCCCGGATCAAGTACATGGAGTCGCCGTCGCTGGCAGCGAACCGGCACAGTCCCAGTTGAATCTCGGGACACTTGAACGGCATGATGACATCTCGCCAGAGGACTTTTACACAAAGTACTTCAAGCCCCGGCGCCCGGTCGTCTTCAGGAGTTTCTCGAAGGCATGGCCCGCACGGGAGCAATGGACACTCGATTACTTCCGTGAGGCCCATGGTGACATCATGGTGCCAGTCTATGAAGAGGCCTTTGCGGATTCCGGGGCGGCCTACGGCGCGTCCGATGACCGGATGCCGTTTCGGGAGTATCTCGATCTCATCGAGGCGGGGCCGACACGCAAGCGGCTCTTTCTATTCAACATCTTCAAGCACGCACCGGAGTTGTGTGGCGACTTCGACTTTCCCCGGTTCGCACCGAAATGGGCACGAAGGCATCCGTTCATGTTCTTCGGTGGGCAGGGAAGTCATGTCGATGCTCACTTTGATGTCGACATGTCGCATGTGTTTCTGACGCAGTTTCATGGAACCAAGCGAGTGGTGCTCTACGGTCCGGAATGGTCGAATCATCTGTACCGGCACAAGTTCACGGTTTCACACAATGTGGATCTTGGAAATCCGGACTTTGATCGCTATCCCAGGTTGGCTGATGCCAAGGGATACGAGTGCATCCTCGAGGATGGCGATACGGTCTACATGCCTTCGGGATACTGGCACTATGTCTACTACGAGACCGGAGGATTCTCTCTGGCACTGCGTTCGCCAATCACCGGGCCAGCCGGTCGAATGCACATGCTCTACAGAGTTCTTGCCCTGACCGTGGGTGACTACAGCATGACGAAGTTGCTGGGTCAGAAACGCTGGTATGCCAAAAAAGAAGAGATGGCACAGCGAAAGGCTGATCGGCTGCCGTAGCCCATCGATTCCGGTTCTATTCGGTCCAGCATCCCAGGACGGCAAGGACATCATTCACATCAACGATGTCATCGTCGTTGGTATCAGCGTCGCAGCCACTGCAGGGGCCCCAGTCACCCAGAACGGCAAGGACATCATTCGTATCGATGATTCCGTCACCAGTGACATCACAGGGAGGCGTTTCCGGTTCGGCATCGGCCACGATCGTACCGCTGAGGCCAAGTGCAAAGGACGTCGAATCTGGTACCAGAGCGATCAGGACATTGGCGACACTGCCCGGTGGAACGATCGTGGGTAGCGGCAGCGGAAACGCTGGAAGTGGATCCTCTCCAGGAAGATCGACGACTTCTCCCTCATTGATCTGGATGGAGAGTTCAAGTCGGGGGCCGTCCGCCGTGTATTCCAGCTCACCATTGATCAGCAGTGGTGTTGGAACAGGCGCGAGCGGCAGAGGTTGTCCCTGATACGTCGCTTCCAGTGTCACCAGGGCCGGCAGAATGGCATCAAGTGTGAATGTCGTGTCATCAAGTGCTTCCCAGCTGCCCGTGACGCTGCTGGTCTGTTCCACGCGGCACGCGTCCAGTGACACCTCTGCCAAGGGTAGTTCGATCGGAACACCCCCTGGGTAGATGGCGGTGGGATTTTCCGTATGAAAGGACTCGTACTGGAGTGTGACCGTCAAGCTGACGGGAATGTTGGTGCTGAGAAGATCGATCGAGAGATCGTGGATGACCGCGAGTCCCTGATCATCGAATGGTTCAACGGCCAGAAAACCAGTAGGGGCGCCAGAACCACTGATGGATGTACCGGAATCGAAGGATTGAATCTGGATAGCCTGGTTTCCACTGCCGCCCCAGAGACCCGGAATCGTAATGGTGCCATCCGGATTCGTTTCGGAATCATGATCACCGGTCAGTGTTCCCGTATTGGCAATGGACGTCTCCATGTCGACAGAGAGGTTGCTGAGCGTTGATTGGATTTCCAGATCGATTCCAAGCATCAACGGCAGAATGATGACAGTGTCCAGAATGGGCATGATCCTCTCCTCGCTTCAAGCGTAGCACGAACCTTGCGAAGCACAATCTCGGGATCCCCAAAGAGTCCGCCTGAGCGGCTCAGGACACCACGAGCGTCTTGATATTGACGAATTCGTGTATTCCAGGACCCCCCAGTTCCCGGCCGTACCCACTCTCGCGGATGCCGCCGAATGGGATCCTGGGATCGCTGCTGACGAATCCGTTGATCGCGCAGCTGCCAGTTTCGATTCGGTTTCGAGCCAGCTCCAGTCCGCGTTCGACATCGGAGGTGAAGATGCCCGCGCCCAGGCCAAACCGTGATCGATTGGCCAGCATGATGGCCTCGTCCTCATCGGCTGCCTCGATGATGGCTGCCGTGGGCCCGAAGAGTTCCTCTTCGAATGCGGTCATCCCGGGTGTGACATCCGTCAGTACCGTTGCCGGGTACCACCAGCCGTCCCGGTCGGGCACGTTGCCTCCCAAGCGACATGTGGCACCTTCCTGAATGCTGCGTGCGACCTGATCATGGTGATGGTCTCTGAGATCCTCTCGGGCCAGTGGGCCGAGTTTGCAGTCCTGGAGAGTTGGATCGGACATGTCCCATGTACGCATTCGGTCGAGGATGCGGTCGGTGAACCCTTCAATCGCGGGTTTGGTCACGATGAGGCGTTTGGCGGCAATGCAGATCTGACCATTCCCCAGCATCCGTGATGCCACGCAGGCATCGGCGGCGAGGTCGAGATCCGCATCCTCAAGCACGATGTAGGGATCACTCCCCCCGAGTTCCATCACGGATTTCTTCAGTGCAGCACCGGCCTGGGCTGCGACGGTCTGTCCAGCGCGTCCGCTGCCGGTCAGTGTGACACCTTGAATCGCATCGTGTTCGATCACGCGTGGTGAGAGATCGATGTCAATGACGAGAGAACGAAAGATGTCATCTGGAAAACCCGCTTCCTTGAACAGGCCTTCGATGGCTTCAGCACAGCCGAGGACGTTCGGCGCATGCTTCAGAACCATTCCATTGCCGGCCATCATGGTCGGTGCCGCCGCTCGGAAGACCTGCCACAGCGGGAGGTTCCACGGCATGATCGCGTAGATCACGCCGATGGGGCGATACGAGGTCACGGCCCTGCGCCCGTCCAGGTCGGTCGTTTCATCCTGCAGCAGATCGGTGGCGTGTTCCGCAAAGTAATCGCAGACCCATGCGCATTTCTCACATTCCGCAACGGCCTGAGAAATGGGCTTGCCCATTTCCCGTGTGATCAGCAGGCCGAGCGACTCCTTGCGGTCACGCAGCAGATCCGCAACCCGGTGAAAGCAGGCGGCTCTGTCTTCGTAGGACAGCATCTTCCAGCTGTGCCAGGCCTGTGAGGCCGAAGACAGGATGGCGTCGACCTCGCCTGCGTCCATCGGCTGCCAGGATTGAAGTGTCGAACCATCGGCGGGGTTGATCGACTTCAGTGACATCGCAGTGGGGGTGTTCATGGAATGGCCTGATCAGTTGACACGCCCTTGCTGACGGTACTTCTCACGATACTTGTCCCGCAGCTGGGTGTGCCGACTCGTCAGATCGATTTCACGACCATCGATGAAGGCCATTTCGATGTCGGTCATGATTTCCAGAGGATCGCCATTCGTGATGATCAATGTTCCCGACTTGCCAGGTTCAATCGAGCCCAGACGATCGCCCTGGCCGATGATTTCAGCGGCATCCAAGGTGACGGATCGCAGGGCGATCTCACGAGGGAGACCATGCGCTGAAGCAGTGGCGGCATGATGCGGCAGATTCCTGACGTGAGCCGGCCGATCACGGGGTGCGATGCAGAACTTGATGCCGGCATCGTGCAGGATCTTGGGCAGTTCATGTGGTGCGTGGGGGGCGACATGTCTGGAGACGGGGGACCGATGTACGCCTCGCACGATGACAGGCACTTCGTGCTCGACGAGCAGATCGATGACTCGATCGGATTCCTCGCCACCCAGAATCACGATGTCGAGCTCACGGCTGTGCGCCCAGGTGACGGCTGATTCGATCTGACTCGCCGTGGAGGCCCTGACCAGAATCGGTGCGTGTCCATCCATGGCCTGTTTCATGGCGTCATATCGAATGTCCGGCTTCATTGTCGGATCATGTTCGCGGGCATTGTGATAGGCGGCTGCAGATTCGAAGAACTCGTCCAGTTCCCGGATCTGGGATTCAGACCGATCTCCACCACGTCGTGAATTCCGAGGCCATTCGATCACGAGTGCCGCCTCGCGATCGATGGCAAGATCTTCGGGTGTCCAGCCGTCCAGGCGAATAACGGTGCTTCGGCCCGGCATGCGTCCACCATCCGGCGTGACCATGGCTGTCATGATGCCGGCGGCCCGTGTGACCGGCAGGAGATCGCTGTCGGGATTCAATGCGATGAAGGCCCGTGTTTCGGGAGTCCATGATCCGTATTCATCATGGTCATGGGTGACATCGACAGCTCCGGTTTCCACCAGGCCGAGCTGGCTGTCCGCTGCGACCAGACCTGGATAGACATGTCTGCCGTCGAGCTGAATGACACGGGCATTGGGATCCATGTCGGGCACCACGCCGGAACCGACTGATGAGATCTTCCCATTCTCGATCATGACCCATCCGTCTTCGATCGTGGGACCGGATACGGGATGAATGGAACCACCGATCAGCAGAACGGGTGTTTTCTGAGCGGGCGCCGGCACCTGGCGCGATTGGGCAAATGCCGTCGAGGTTCCGGTGAGAATCGCGATGCATGCAAAGAACAACTTACTCTTCATAGGTCACCTCATGACAGCCGCAGACTCCGCGGTCGTCCCGGTCTTGATAGGGAAATTCGAATGTTGTTGGCGGGCCACCGGGTCTTCGGCCACGTCGGCGAGGCCCACGCGGTGCATTCTCTGGTGCCGCATCCATGTCCATTTCCGCATCAGCGGTCTTGGGCGAAGTTGGATTGCCGATGGCATCGGCCAGGATCTTGGTGGTCAGTCGACGGCGTTCCACCGCGACGGCATTGCGCATGGTGGCATCTTCTTCTTCATCCCAATAGCGAGCGCCTTCGATCCATGTTTCGAGGCATCTGCTGTAGGAGCTCAGCGGATCATGCGACCACAACACGAAGTCGGCATCCTTGCCGGCTTCCAGCGAGCCGGTTCGATGATCGATTCGGAGTTGAATCGCGGGATTGATCGTGACGAAGTAGAGCGCTTCTTCACGAGGCACCTTGCCGTATCGCACCGCCTTGGCGGCTTCGTCATTCATTCGAGTCGCGAGTTCATTGTCATCGGAATTGAACGAGACATTGACCCCGACATCACGCATGATGGATCCGTTGTAGGGAATGGCATCCATGACTTCGACCTTGTAGGCCCACCAGTCGCTGAATGAACTGGCGCCGGCACCGTGGTCGGCAATGGCGTCAGCGACCTTGTAGCCCTCCAGGATGTGCTGAAGGGTTCCGATGGTGAAGCCCATCTCTTCGGCGGTTCTCAGGAGCGCGAGGATCTCGTCCTGGCGATAGGAGTGGCAGTGAACCAGGCGTTTCCCTTCCAGGATCTCCACGAGCGTATCCATCTCGATATCCCGCCGTGGGGGAACGGTGACGGCCTTTGCGTCCTCGCTCATCGCATCCCAACGGGCCAACTCGTCACGATAAGCCATCGCTGCGGCGAATCGATCCCGCATGAAGGCATCGACGCCCATGCGGGTGTTGGGGTAGCGCCCTGCACTTCGCTTCACGTTTTCGCCCAGTGCAAACTTGATACCCGGGATCGCGTCGTCCATACGGAAGTCATCAGCCTGGAGTCCCCACTTCAGTTTCACGACACTGTTCTGTCCGCCAATGGGATTGGCCGAGCCATGCAGCTGATTGCAGGCCGTCAAGCCGCCAGCCAACTGGCGGTACCAGCCGATGTCCTCGGGATTGATCACATCACCGATTCGGACTTCGGCCGTACAGGCCTCGGAGCCTTCATTGACGCCGCCATTGATGCCCGTATGGCTGTGGCAGTCGATCAGTCCAGGCGTGACATGAAGGCCCGTGCCGTCGATGACACGCATGTCGATCTCTGAAGGGGCTTCGGAAATCGGCCCGATCCACGCGATGCGACCGTCGGCCACGATCATGCAGCCGTCTTCGATGATGCCCTGTGGGCCGCAGGTCCAGATCGTGGCATGTTCGATTCGAACATCTTCCTGAACGGGAAGCTGCAGTCTGCCAAAGGCGCCCATCGGGAAGGCGATTTCCTCGGGAATGGGCATTTCATCCGCATCGCTCTCATCATCCTCGGTCTCCGAGGATTCGCCAGCTCCTTCGCGGGAACCGGAGATGGTGAACTCGCCAAAGGGACTTGTTGCCGTTCCGGACACCTGGTTTCCGTTGACGTTGGCGGTGATCACGAAGGTCCGACCACCTTCATTGCTGGTCGCCTTCAGAACACTGGTGTTCTCATCGAATTCGATGGTGTCCATTCTTCGTTCGTTCTGCATCATGTTGATGCTTCCGGAAAGCGACTCGTTTTCTCGTTCAATGGTGAACTCGATCTCGGGAGTGAAGTCGGCTCCGGGGATTTCCATCGAGATCATCCAGGTGCCGGCTACGGGATCGGTTGGCGTGTTGTCCGCGACCTCTTCGAGTTGTTCCTCTTCCTGTTCCACATCCTCAGCCTTCTTGGCGTCATCTTCTTCAACGAGATCGGATTGTTCGAAGCGGAACGTGAAGGGTGTGCCATCAGCCAATCGGCCACGACCTGCGAAGACATCGTCTTCGATTCGACCACCGAATCGAGCCCATCCTTCCTGGTTCCAGGGTCGTGAATCAATCACGCCCCAGTATCGAAAGCCGGAACGGCCCATGGATTTGGCCTTCACGGTTTCCATCTTGTCCTCTTCGCCGGGGATGTTGATGGAGAAGCTCTTCTTCTCGGTATCGATTGAACCGGTCAAGGAGAGGTCGCCGGAAGTGAACGTCCCCTTGCCTGACAGCTCGGCCATGGACTCCGTTTCGTAATCGTGTCTCTTGCCGGAGACCCATACCTCATGGATTTTGGTTTTGTTCTCGAAGATGTCGCCATCGCAGACCACCAGGTGGGCCGCCATGCCGGGTGCGAGTCGACCGACCTGGTCTTCGATTTCGAGCAGCTCGGCAGGGCGTGTCGTGATGGCAGCCAGAGCATCAACCTCATCCAGGCCTCCGGTCTTGATGGACTTGCGAAGCGCCTTGCGAATATCCGCAGGTCTGGAGAGTTCTCCGCTGGTCACATAGACGTCGGCACCAGCTTCCATCAGTCGTCGGAGATTGGTTGGAGCCTGTTCCCATTCCTGCATCTCTCTCAGAGTGACCCGGTCTGCCGTATCCAGTGCCGTCAGATCCGGACGATCGGGAAAATCGACTGGCACGATGATCGGGGCATCCAGTTCCATCATGGCCTGCATGTTCTGGTACTCGTCGCCTGTGCCGAGATACCAGATGTCCAACTCGAATTCATCAGCAATGGCATCACCTCGCCAGCTGTTGGCAAGCGATCCGGTGTCCATGAGCACTGGTTGCGATCCTTCGATCACGCTGCGAAGCGCCATGAGTGCATCCCGTCGAGGGGGTGGTTGCATCTTGTCTTGAGCGTCGCACCATGTGTCGTACCATTCGGCATGCCAGTGTGCATCCATGAGGGTCTGGCGGACCATCGCAATGGATCCCATGAGCGAACTTGGATAGCCGGATCCCCAACTTCCACGTTCGAATGCGAGTGACATCGGAATGCGCGCATCGTAGGGTCGGATATCGATGTTCTCTTCAGCCATCGGAATGACCGTGCCCTGGCCTCGGAAGATCCCCTCGGCTGGATGGACCGCGGCGACGGTGTATCCGGCATCCCGCATGGCGGTCCGTGTGGCAGCCGACAATGGCGTCAACCCATTCGGAAGTCGCATGTCCATCTGCGGTCGAATCTTCTGGTTCCAGTGGGCGCCGATTCCTTCCGGGGCTTCTCCAGTCTCGACCATCAGCGCGGGCTCGACGAATCCGGGGTAGATCACCATGTCTTCCGCATGCCAGACCCGTGCTTCGGGCGGAATGGTGACATCGTCACCGATGGATTCGATGACACCGTTGCGAATCACGATCGTGCCATCTTCGATTCGAGTACCCGGTTCGGTGACCAGATCCGCACCGATGATGGCATGGCAATTCAGGGATCGGCTGTACATTCCGTTGGGCGCTTCCAGCGGGGTGGCCGAGAAGCCGAGAATGGGTGCCAGGGCGGACAGAAAGCCAAGAGATACAGGCATGTGGAACACTCCAGTTCTTGAGTCGGGTCGATTCATGGGAATCGACCATCCGAACAGGAGAGTCTACTGCCGTATGAGTGCGGAGTTATGGTTGAGGGGGGCTTGCCTCCCAGAACCTCGATCGGGTTGGGGAGGCGACCTGTTTCGGGCCGAGATCGATGGTTAGTAGGGTGCCATGAGGGGGATGTACCCTTCTCGGGTCAGTCCGTCCACCTGATGGGGTTTCAGTTGGAGCCGGATCAAGCCGGTGGGGATCCAGCAGCCACAGCCCAGATCGACCCTGTGGACATATAGACAGCCTCCTGACCGTCTTTCGAGGTCCATGGCGAGGGCGCCGTTTCGAAGAAGATAGATCGTCATGGGAGGTCCTGGAGAGGGGCGTCAGAGGGAAGTCATTGTTCATCCCCAGCTATGGACCAGACGGTTCTTTGTGTGCTTAGTCTTCTGAAAAATCGAGTTCCTGGACCTCTCTGTGGGGTTCCAGTCCGATCAGTTCGGCGAGTTCAGCCATGGCTTGTCGGGTGGTTTCAAGGAGCCATGGTTCTGCCAGTTGGGAAGGGTGGAGTGTTTCCGGGTACCACTTGCAGATCCAGGTCTCCAGATCGCTTGCGGTTTCGGGGGTCAGTACGAAGCCGGGGTGAATTCCGGCTCGCTCCTCATCAGTCAGTGGAACTCGTAGTCGGAGACAGGCCGGGCCGCCGCCGTTTCGCATGGATTCCTTCACATCCATCCAGACAACCTGCTTGATGGGCGTCTCGCCCTTGCACCAGTTGTCACAGATCCTTCTGACCTGCTCATCGGACTCGCATTCGGATGGGGCCACGAGAATCATCGAGCCATCCGTCTCCTCCAGCAGCTGACTGTTGAAGAGATAGGACGAAACGCACCGTTCCACCGACAGTGAATCCGCCGAGACCTCGATTGGAATGAACTCCTGACCAAGTCGTTCAGTCAGTTGATCGATCACGCGTGAGCCATCAAGGAATGCCTTTTCGTGATACAGGAGGACGCGGCCTGTTCCCACGCTGATCACATCATTGTGAAAGACCCCGAGATCGATCACATCGGGGTTCTGCTGTACGAACATCGCATTGTCGAGATCGTGCAGGCGTGCAATCGCTTCGGATGCTTCGCGAGTCTGACGAGCAGGAAAGCGGGAGGGAGACGGGCTGCTGGCTCGGCGGTGTTCGACGCCGTATACGAAGAGATTCACACTTCCCGTTGCGGTCTGAAGCCGGGTGTGATTCGCGGCACCTTCATCTCCGTACTGGTCTGATGACGGCAATGGATCATGATGTGCGAAGAGTCGTTCGTCCGGAAAGATCAGTTCCAGAAGATGGCTGGTCTCCCAGGGTTCGATGGATCGATGGAACTGCGACCGAAGATTGGCGGGTGTGAGATGCAATCGTCCGTCCCGCGTATCGCAGGAGGGCGAAATGGTTGCCGCATTGGCGGTCCACATGCTGGAAGCGGATGAAACCTGTGCCAGGAGGATGGGGTCCTGTTCAGCCGCTGCGGCCAGGACGGCGGAATCGTCACCTTCGAAACCCAATGCCCGAAGCACGCTGGGCGCCGGACGAGTCAGAGGCGGGATGAACCCCTGGTCGAAGCCGAGATCGGCCACCGCCCGCATCTTTGCAAGGCCCTGCAGTGCAGCCGAGCGAGGATGACTTTCCTGTCCGCCATGTCCTTTCGAAGCGACGTTGCCGAAAGAGAGTCCCGCATAGTTGTGGGTTGGTCCAACCAGGCCGTCGAAGTTCATTTCCCTCATGGGCATTCGCAGATCCTAATGTCCTTTGGTGGAAGTCGTCGGCCCATCGGTTCTCAGGGTCCGACGTTTCAGGGCCAGGGACGGTCGCTCCAGGAAGATCCATGACAGTGTGGCGGCACCGTAGGTCGCAACGACCACGATGATGGTCTGCAAGGCAAGCCCTGCGATCTCCAGGTAGAGGACAAGGTTGATGAACACCATGTGGTAGATATAGACGCCGTAGGAAATGTCATTGCCCCGGAGAATCCGACTGCTGAGTCCTGGCAGGGTGTAGGCGGCTGAAATGGTGGTCATGGCGAGGATCATCGAGAGGAAAACGGGAGGATTGTTGCTTCCCAGTCGGATGTGCAGCGGCCAGTCGTAGCCGTAGTGCAGAATTGAAGCGAAGCCGATGTAGAACGCCAGCCACGGAATGAACATGTTGCGAAGCAGCGGCATCAGATGGTGGCGAAGGCGTTGAATCAGAACTCCCAGAAGGAACATGTAGATATAGGGCAGGCACGTGACGACTCGCAGGCGAAAACCCCACTTGGAGTGAATGTCCAGTGAGCTCACCATCCATTCGCTCAGAAGCGCGAATGCCAGCACGATGATCACGAGTCCGGCCAGGAAGGCTCTCGGTGATTTCCTGGGAAGGACCATGTAGATCAGGGGAAGGGCGATGTAGAACTGCATTTCCACAGGGATCGACCACAGTGCGCCGTTCGGTGCGCCGCCGTGTCCGAAGCCGTGAAGCATTCCGATCGTATAGGTCTGTCCAATGGTCGACTGCCAGAAGATCCATCGGATGAAATCCTGGACATCGAACTCGACACTGGCCAGGTAGCCGGATGCCCACATGACGATGATCGTCACGATGAGACAGAGCCAGAGTGCCGGGAACAGACGCAGGAATCGGTTGTGGGCATAGGTGCCAGCGGATCCGCTTCGTTCCCACGAGAGCGAGATCAGATATCCGCTGATCGCGAAGAAGATCGGGACGCCTGGCAGATTGATGCAGACGAAGAAGAGGAAATACAGGAACCCGCCATCGGCTGCGCTGGGCGCGTCGAAGAATGTCATGAAGAGATGTGAAATCAGGACCTGCGTCGCGGCCAGCAGGCGGATGAGGTCGAAGTTGTTCACGCGGAGTGAACTGCTTTTCTTGACCAGAGCAGGTTCGCTCATGGCAGCAGATCCCATTCGATACCGGCTTCGTTGAAGATGGCCTGTGATTTGGCGATGCTCTCCGCCCAGTGTTCATCTCCCGGCGCCAGCTCCCGTGAGACCACGCGGGTCAGGCCTGCCTGGACGATCATCAGGGCGCACTGGATGCAGGGAAAGAACGTGCAGTAGAGCGTCGCGCCGATCGGGGAGATGCCGTGGCGAGCGCACTGGACGATGGCATTGGCTTCGGCGTGACACATCAGATCGTATTTGGCAGGTCTCTCGAGTCGATCGGGATGATCCTCCACGCCTGCTGGAAGGCCATTGAAGCCTGTCGCGCACACTCGTCGATCCGGTGCCGCGATGACACAGCCGACGCCGCGGTGCGGGTCCTTGCTCCAGGTGGCGATGCAATCCGCCAGTTCGAGAAATCGACGATCCCACTTGTCGTTCATCGTGTCTTCTTTCCCGGGAGTCTGCCCGCGGTCATCGAAAGGCATCATGTCCTGTCATGGCATGGCCCAGCACGAGATGATGGATATCCCGGGTGCCTTCGTAGGTCGCCACGGACTCGAGATTGCAGAGGTGTCTGAAACTCGCACGATCGTCACAGATGCCGATGCCGCCCAGCAGTTCTCGACTGAGGCGGGCGATGTTCATCGCAGCCTCGACATTGGAGACCTTGCCGAGTGAAATCTGTGCAGGGTGCAGAGTCCCCGCGTCCTTGAGACTGGACAGCCTCGAAGCGACGAGCTGCATCCTCGTCAGATCAATCAGCATCTTCGCCAGCTTGTCCTGCGTGAGTTGGAAGCTGGCCAGTGATCGATCGAAGATTTCGCGTTCCTTGGCATACCCCAGGGATTCCTCGAGACAGGCCATGGCCGATCCGATGACGCCCCAGCAGATGCCGTAGCGAGCCTGATCCAGACAGGTCAACGGGCCACGAAGTCCGATCGCTCCGGGGAGCATGGCATCGACGGGAACCCGTACGTCACTGAGCTTGATGTGTGCAGTGAGTCCGACACGAAGCGACATCCTGCCTTCGATGAGGCTGGCTTCATAGCCTGGCAGCGACGTGTCCACGAGAAAGCCTCGGATGGACTTGCTGGACATCGGTTGCGTATCCGGCGCATCGTCGATCTTCGCCCAGATCACGGCCGTGTCCGCCACGGTGGCATTTCCGATCCACTTCTTCTCGCCGGACAGGACATAGGTGTCGCCATCCCGGCGTGCCGTTGTTGTCATGCCGCCTGGATTGGAGCCATGCCCGGGTTCGGTGAGTCCAAAGCATGAAAGATGTTTTCCGGCCGCCATGTCGGGCAGAAGACGAGCTTTCTGTTCTTCGGTTCCAAACTCGTTGACGGCCGTCATGGCCAGTGAGCCCTGAACCGAAGCGCAGGTTCGGAGCCCCGTGTCACCACGCTCCAGTTCCCGCATGATCACGCCATAGGTGAAGGCATCCAGCCCCGGGCAGTGATGCCCATGGATGTTTGTTCCGAATGCATTCAGCTCACCCAGCGCCGCAAAGTACTCCCTGGGAAACTCGCAGTTTCGCCAGTGACGAGTGACGTTGGGCATGAACGTGCTGCGGACCCACTCCCGAGTGGCATCTCTCGCCGCAACGGCTTCAGGTGGCAGGCCTGAGTCGAGGTCAAGAAAGTCCAGGGGGTTCTGTTCCACGGCCATGCAGTATCCTCATTTCGGGCAGAAGCCTCGCACACGCTTCAACGTGTGTGTCCTATGAGAAGTGTACGAGGGAAGCACCCATGTCGTCACGATCCGGATCGGCTCCACTCATCCTGAAAGACATCGTTTTTCGCGGTGCCGAGCAGCATGCGGATGCTGAAGTCGTCACCTGGCAGGGTGGGAAGCGGCATGTCCAGACGCTTGGTGAAACGGTCGTTCGCTCTGAGGGTCTTGCACGCGGTCTGACGGAGCTTGGCATCAAGCCAGGAGACCGAGTCGCGACGCTCATGTGGAATGAGCATCGGCATCTGGAAGCGTATCTGGCCGTTCCCTGCATGGGTGCCGTCCTCCACGCACTGAATCTTCGACTGCCTGAAGATGATCTGGCCTGGGTGATCGAGGATGCCGGGGATACCGTCATTCTTTCCGACACATGCAATCTCGAGACAGCGCTGGCATTGAGCGAGCGATGTGGATGTCGAGTGATTGCCCCTGGAGCAGATCACGCTGGAATTGATTGGGAGGATCTGGCTGCCGCATCGGGCGATTGCCCATGGGTCGATCTCGATGAAGAGTCGCCCATGGGAATCTGTCACACGAGCGGGACGACCGGTCGCCCAAGGGGTGTGGTCTACACGCATCGTTTGACCTACCTTCATACGTTGTTGATTTCGATGACGGATTTCCTTGGGCTGTCCTGCCATGACCGCCTGCTCGGCATCGTTCCGATGTTCCATGCATTGGGATGGGGTCTGCCCTATGCGGCCTGCATGCTTGGAGCGGATCAGGTCCTGCCCGGTGAACGGCCGGGTCCAACCGATCTGCTGGACATGATCCAATCGGAACGAATCAACTGTGCCGCGGCGGTTGCGACCGTCTGGACCATGATGATGGAGTCGGTGAAATCCGAACCTGATCGGTGGGATTGCAGTTCGCTGGAACGCATCTCGTGTGGAGGGAGCAGCGCCTCCCGCGAAGTTCGTGACTGGTATCGCGATCGGCTTGGTCTGCAGATGCGTCGTACGTGGGGGATGACCGAACTCAATCCCGTTGGAACGCTCTCGGTCGATGAGGATGGCGATGATTCAGGCGTTCCCATGCCGAGTCTGCAGGTGGCGCTGCAGGACGATGACGGTCAGGCGGTACCGCGTGACGGCATCACATCGGGCCATCTTCTGGTGAAGGGGCCGACGGTCGTTCAGGGGTATCTGCACGATCGCAACGAGGGGCATTTCAAGGATGGCTGGCTGCAGACCGGTGACATCGCGACGATCGGTCGTCATGGTGAGATCACCATTCGGGATCGTGACAAGGATGTCATCAAGAGTGGCGGGGAGTGGATTTCATCCCTGGAACTCGAGCTGAAGATCAATGATGTCGTGGGTGTCGCCTATTCGGCGGTGGTCGGTCGGCCGCATCCCAAGTGGGATGAGCGACCGGTTGCGCTGATTGTCCCTGAAGAAGGCGTGAGTCTCGAAGGGGAAACGATTCTGCAGTCGCTGGGCTCGATGGAAAAGTGGCAACGCCCCGACGACTTCCTTTTCGTCGAGGCGTTGCCGATGACCGGAACCGGGAAGATTGACAAGAAGGCGATCCGTGCCATGCTGGATGATCAAGCCTATGTCTTGCCGTCACTCCGCAGCTCTTCCTGAACCGTCTCTTCCATGCGGTTCGGGCGTGATCTTCGCGGACAGACCTCAGGGGCAGGAACCCCAGGCTTCCAACATCACCAGAACATCGCTGACGGCCACCACACCGTCACCGTCCACATCCGCGGGATTCCCCGGATCGGTGCTGTTCCAACCATCAAGTACGAGCAACATGTCGTTCACGTCCACAGACTCGTCAAGGTTCACGTCGCCGGGACAGGCGGGTGCCTCATCATCATTCGGCGCGCCTTCCATCTCGATACTGAACCCGTTGAGTGTGACGTTACTGAATGTCGGTGGCCAGTTTCCTTCTGCAATGAAGCCGACTGTGACTGAACCGCCTGGCTCAATGAAGGCATTCCATGATTCTGAGTTGATGATGGTGCGGCCATCAACGGTGTCCCAGAGGCCATTCCAGAGGCTCACGATGTCCGGGCCGCCATCCCATTCAAGGGTCCAGTTCAACATCGCCAGATCGCCGAATGAATTGTTGACGCTGATGGCACCCTGCCAGGAACCATCCCACTGACTTACGAGTGAAATCGATGCAGAATCCGGGCCTTCTGACGGAACGTCATCGTCATTGCCATTGTCGTCGCCATCGTCATTGCCATTGTCGTCGCCATCATCGTTGCCATCGTCGTTGCCATCATCTTCACCAAAGATGACGTCGGATGCCGAGTAGAACCCTTCGCCGACGGGATCAAGACGTTGCCAGATGCAGTACAGCACATGGCGGCCACTGCGTTCCGGCAAGTCGACATCGATCAGATATTCGCTGTCGACGAGTACGACGTTCTTGACCTCAAGCTCGACCATCTGGTCCCAGTTCAATTCCGTATCAGCCGTCCAATCATCCGTGGTCAACCAGACACGAAAGACACTGGGGTTGTGAACCGTGGAGGCCGTCCAGACAAGCTGGGTGGGACCACTGTTCATCATGGTTGCAGGCCAATCACTTCGAACAGCATCGAAGCATGCATATTTGTCGTTGTCTCCGCTGGCAAGCCTTCCATCTGGAATGTATTGGGGGTATGGGACCGTTCTTTGATAGTCAGCGGTACCGGGGAAGAAGTTGACGACTTCATGCCAGTCGTAGAGTGGTTGAGTACCGCCACATTCGACGGCATCCCTGATCGCATCGGACAACGGGCTTTCAGGCCCTTCCTGGAAACCATTGAATGTACGTGAGACCGGATAGCCCATTGATCCATGGCCCATGGCCAGGGAGGCCGGCAGGGCAAGTGCCAGTGAAAGGATTCTGATCCATGCAGACATGAGGTTCTCCATTGCAAACACAGGTTGAAGCAGCGATCTGCTTTGACTTCGAGTAAGACAGCACTACGTTGCCATCCGATGCGCCGGAATACAACTTTCCCAAAATTCGGTCATTTCGATGCTTCTTGGACCATTGATCGGTGCTGCGGCATGAATCCGCATGATCGCGGTTAGCATGATCCTTGGAATGACCCTCTTTTACGTCGCATTCATCACGTATACGGTTCTGGTCATCGGAGTCGGCTTCTGGTCTTCTCGAAAGGCGAGTCGGAGCGATGAGGAATATTTTCTTGCGGGTCGATCGCTTGGCCCATGGGTCGCATCCTTGTCCGCTTCAGCCTCAAGCGAGTCCGGCTGGGTGACCCTCGGTCTGGTCGGCTTCGCCTTCGCGGATGGCGTGGCGGCCTACTGGATCCTGCCGGGTTGTCTTTTGGGTTTCCTCTTCAACTGGTTCGTGCTCGCCGGCAAGCTCCGGGAAAGCTCCGGCCAGCTTGGGGCCGTGACGATCCCGGACTATCTGGCCATCCGTTTCCGCGAACGGCTGCCGATCATCCGTCTGATGTCAGTCGTGGTGATCCTCATTGCGATGATGTTGTATTGCGCAGCACAGTTTGCTGCCGCAGGCAAGGCTTTTCATGCGAGCTTCGATGGCATGGAGTACCAGTGGGGGGTTCTTCTCGGGGCCGGGATCGTGCTGGTCTATGTGACTCTGGGTGGTTTTCGGGCAGCCTGCTGGACGGATTTCCTGCAAGGGCTGCTGATGGTCGGTGTGCTGGTGATCTTCCCGATCTGGCTTCTCATGAATGGAACCGGAATTGATGCGATCCATGCCGGTCTGGCCAAGGGAGGCGAGGAGCTTGTCACGTTCTGGCCCAAACTGACTGGTCCCGCACTGTTTGGTTTTCTCATTGGCTCGGGTGCGCTGGGCGTCAATTTCGGCTATCCCGGTCAGCCCCACGTCCTCGTGAGATTCATGGCGCTTCGGGATCGTCGAGAAGCGTTCATCGGGGGGATCATTTCGTTCGTCTGGGGTTTTCTTGTTCTTTCCGGTGCCGTGACGATCGGCCTCATCGCAAGGGCCTTTGCCGAGGAAGGTGCACCGTGGGCACAGGAGATGCTCGACACTTCGGGCGGGGGTGAGTACGCCTTGCTGGCTACGGCTCGCGCGCTCGTGCCGCCCATGCTCGGTGGTCTGATCCTGGCTGCCGTTCTCTCGGCAATCTGTTCGACTGCTGACAGTCAGCTTGTCGTTGCATCATCCGCAGCAGCCAATGATGTCTACGCTCGCCTGATCGACAAGCGACGACGTCTCAGTCATGCCATCGTGAATCGAGTCACCATTCTTCTGATGGGTGTCGTTGCGGTCCTGCTTGTGATCGATCAGGAGGTGAACGTCTACCAATACGTCCTCGAGTATGGCTGGGCCATTCTGGGCGCATCATTCGGCCCGCAGGTCATCCTGGCCGCCTTCTGGAATCGTGCGACCGCAGCAGGTTGCATCGCCGGCATGGCTGCTGGCTTTCTCACGGCGTTGTTCTGGAAGCTCTACTTCAGCGAGCAGACCGGGATCTACAACCTGCCCCTGGCCTTCGTGGTTGCCATCGTCCTGAATGTCGTCGTGAGCCTGCTGACCAAGGCTCCTGAGCAGCCCCATGGGGCACCATCCTCGGCCAAGGGGGTATCATCGGGACATGTCTGATGACGCTGCTACTCCGGCTCGCAACAAGGATGAGATCGATCTGATCGCGGTCTCGGGTCCAGACGGATTTCTGAAGGCCCGGGTCTCAATCGATTCACCCGCCTCCATCGGGCGATCCAAGGAATCCACCATCATCCTCAACGAGAGCAGCGTTTCTCGAGAGCATGCGCGGATCTATCGCGAGGAAGGCAAGTACTTCATTCGCGATCTGGAGTCGAGAGCCGGGATCGCCGTCAACATGATGTTTCTGGAGAAAGGCGATCATCAACAGATCTACGATCGCGATCTCCTGACCATCGGTCCTTGGAAGATTCTCGTACGACTGGGTGACGAGTCCAAAGATGGATCCGATGCCGATACGGTCGACATGCAGAAGCCGCCTGTCGGAGCCGCTGCAGAGGCAGCCGAGTCGACTCCGGAATCACAGGACGATGAGAGTCCAAAGCAGAATGGCGATGCCGCCAGCAAGAGTGGATCACGTTCCGACTCTCTCTATGCAACTCGCGCAAGCATCTTCATTCGACTTCGTTCAGATGGATCGCTGGATCGTGAGCTGGGTTGGTCCGAATTCACCGAAAAGTACGCCCGGGTCATCGCGGGCTTCGCACGCAACGCCGGACTCAGGGCTCAGGATGCGGATGATGTTCTTCAGGACGTCCTGCTGGGTTTCTTCAGAGTCTCCGAGCAATTCGAATACGATCCGGAGCGTGGTCGTTTTCGTGGTTATCTGAAGCGGGTGACCCTCAATGCCATTCGGGCACGACATCGTCGAAAGCGGCCGAGCACCTTCCTCAAGGAAGATTACGATCCGCCGGGTGAAATGCCGGATGTCGATGCCGCTTGGGATCGGCAATGGACCGAGCAGCTTCTTCAGAGAGCCATGACCGAAGCGCGGGGTGGCGTCGAGGAACGGACATGGAAGTCATTCGAGCTCTACGGTGTTCGAGGGGTCCCCATTGAACAGGTCAGTCAGGAACTCGACATGACGCCTGCCGCCATCCGTCATGCCAAAATGAGACTGGTCAAGCAGGTCCGTGAGATTGTTGATCGTCTTCGCATCGAGGAAGGTTGACCTCGTCGGAAACCTCCGCCGTGTCCATCTGTCGGGGAGGTTTCAATTCGGCCACAACAATGGCGACGAACATGACTGCACACCCGATGAACTGTGTGGTGGTCAGGACCTCGCCCAGAAGCCACCATCCAAAGAAGACCGCGAAGACCGCCTCAAGACTGATCAGAATGGCTGCATGTGCCGGTGGGGCATCCCGCTGCGCGTAGACCTGAATGACAAAGGCCAATCCGGAGGCGACCAGGCCGCTGTAGAGCAGTTCCCATCTGGCTTCCAGAATGGCTTCCATTGAAACCGGCTCGAAGAACGGTGCGATGATCAGACTGATCACAGCAGCTCCGAAGAGTTGGATGAACGTCAGTCGAATCGGATCCATCCGATGTACGAGCCATCCGACCAGAAGAATCTGAGCTGCCCAGGCAATGGCGCACAGGAGAATCAGAAGATCTCCAAAGTTCAGAACAGGTCGACCTGCAACGGTCAGAAGGAAGAGGCCTGCGACGGCGATCACGGTAGCCAGCCATGTAAGGCCTCTTGCTCGATAGCCGATGAGCAGCCCGAGGAGTGGAGTGAACACGACGTACAGACTGGTGATGAAGCCTGTCGTTCCGGCTTCGGTCGTGAGAAGGCCGGCCTGTTGCAGCCAGTTGCCGATGAAGACGGCAACCACGACTCCCATCAATGCAGGCAGGATTGTTCTGAGTCGTGCGGGTATCGGTGGTGATGATGGTCGTCTGAGGAACAACCATGGTGCCATGAAGAGCGTGCCCAGGAGCAGACGAATGGCGATGAAGGTCATCGGGCCGACATGATCCATGCCCCATTTTTGCGCAATAAAACCGGATCCCCAGATGGCCGCAAGGATCAGAAGCAGTGCATCCGCCTTCAGTACCTTCGATCTCGTCATGCGATGGTCTTCCATTCCATCTGGATGGTGTTGATCCGTTTCATGCCGCGGCGCGTGTCCTGTTAGTCTGGGAGCATGCTAGAGATTCTGGAGTCACAGATCTGGACAATTGATGTCTGGGAAATCGCATTACTGCTGGGTATCGGCATCATCGCCGGAATGGCAGGAGGGCTCCTGGGAATCGGAGGCGCGGTCGTCAACATTCCAGCGTTGTCGCTCCTGATGAGTCGTGACATCCATCTGGCCCAGGCGATCGCGATGAATGTGACCTTCTTCGTCGCATTGCCGGCAGCCATTCGTCACTACAAGGAAGGGCAGCTCGACAGCCGACTGCTGAAAATGACCGTCCCGTTCGCTCTGTTGGCAATCATCGGAGGGGTTTTTCTCTCGGGCGTGATCCCGGATATCTGGATGCAGAGACTCTTCGGAGCTTTTCTCGTCTACGTGATCATTGCCAACATCATCAAGCTGATGCCGGGCCGAAAGGATTACCAGGCAGGTGATGCCAGGATCTCGCTGGGGAGATCGATGGTGCTTGGTGGAATCGGTGGCGGCGGCGCTGGTCTGCTTGGTATTGGCGGAGGTCTTTTGAATGTTCCTGTTTCGCAGAAGATCTGCCGGATCCCTCTGCCGGTTGCGATTGCCACCTCTTCAGCCATCATGTGCTTCACATCCATCATCGGTGCGATCACCAAGGATGTCACCTTGCCAATGGTGCCGGTCACGATCGATGGAAAGGACATCAGTCTGCCCTGGTATGAGCCACTGAAGTATGCCATTTGGCTGATCCCCACCTGTGTTGCAGGAAGTTGGTTCGGTGCAAAGCTCACCCATGCCCTTCCCCTCAGGACGGTGCGAAGCATTTTCCTCATCGTGGTTGCGATGGCTGCGGTGAAGATGCTCTGGTGAGCACGAATTCACTGATCGGCCGGGGCGATATCGACGACGACCGGAAGATGATCGGATGCTTCGCCCGTTGCATTCCTGTCCACGTCCTTGGTGCTCCGTCCGAGATCAGTCGTATCCAGCACGAAGGCATCAGTCTGTACAAGGTCGCCCCCAATCAGGATGTAATCCAGGATTCCAGGGGTGAAGGCGGAGCCCTCGTTGTACCAGGTGTAGGTGTCTCGTCCATCAAGATGAACCGGGGTCGTGACTGCAAGATCACCTTCATGTGAACCACCGAGCATGGCATTGCCGTCGATGCGCAGAATGTCGAGCGGAACAGGGCTCGCAACAAGATTGAAATCACCGCCGATGACGAGTCCAGACGGCTTGGTCACCGATACCGCCTCGCTGATGGCTTCTCGAATCGACAGCGCTTCACTGATCCTCGTGAGATCTTCCTTGCCGTTGAGCGCGCCGCAGCACTTCAAGTGCAGGGAAATCGCCAGAATCGGATCATCGCCGGGGTTCTCGATCACGAGTCCCGCAACACGGATCGTCCTGTTTGGCGAATCTGATCGAGTGACACGGTCAAAGGTCTTCACGGATGTCGATTGGATGCGACTGGCAACGGCACAACGAAGTCCGCTGCCCTTGGGACTCATGGACACCGTCCAGTTCTCACCGGAATTCATGGTGTCAAGAAGTCGCTTGATTGCTGTGGCATCCTGATTGTCCTCGAGTTCCTGAATGAGGAGAACATCGGGGTCGATGGCTCGAAGAACCGACTTCACAGTATCTGCCCGCTTGAGAAAACCACCGTGTTCGATGTTCCAGGACAGGATCCGGAGGTGGCCTGGTTCCGCGGATGGAATCTTGTCACGTTCGGGACGTCTTGATGTCAGGGAACGTTCCTTCACCTCGGTCCTGATCGGCTGGTTGGCACCGGATTGAACGTGGACAGCCATGGTGCGCGACTGTCCGGGCAGCTTCGACTTTTCGAGACGGATCTCATGCTGTCTCGATGCCGTGGTCGGCGCCATCACGAAGCCGTAGTCGTACGGAGACCGCTTGATCCATGAACCCTGCGGATCCCACTGGTAGGCGGCAACTCCTCCTCTGGTTCGACGTCCCTCGGAAGGGCTCATCACGAGTCTCAGTTCGCATCCTGTGAACTCTGATTCGTTGCAGCCGGAGCGTTCGTCGTCATCAAGATCGAATGCGATTTCGAGGGGTTCATCAAGATGCTGGACGACTCGAGGTGGACCAGGATGAAAAAGACGAATGAAGATGAAGTCCCGATCGGAAGCGCTGTCAACATGCAGTTCGTTCCGATCTGCAATGGAGGGCCAGTCCTCAAAGCGGCCATCCAGAAGAATGGATTCCGGTCCGCCGCCCAGTGACAGGGCGCCTATTGCTTGGATCAGAAAGGGGACGAGCATGGCTCAGGCTCCTGTCATGCGATTCAGTAGACATCTCGCTGTCGGACCCGTGGTGGTGAGGACAACTTCCAGACTTCGATCTCGACGTCATACAAGAGGGTAGCATTCCCATCTTCCGTTTGAAGGCGGCGAGGTCCCTTGATCGTGATCCAGCCGGTCACCTCCGAGACGGCAAGTCCACTGGACGCGGCAGCCTGGACGACCTGATTGCGTGCCCAGGGCTCAACCTGTTCGCGAGGAACGGAGTTCGCGCCGTTCGACATCAGCAGGTGACCATCGGGTCTGTTGGCCTGACGGGTGCGGATGGAGCCATCTGGTCTGATCGAGCTGGGTCCACGGAGTCGCACCTGTTCGGTCGCTGGGCTCTGCATGGCCGATGTTGACTTCACGGTCTTTGGGGCATGAGCACAGCTCCATGCACCGACAACCGTCGTCAAGATGAACATAAGCAGGAGAGATTTGATCATTGGGGGGAAGTATAGCCGTCCCTCTGAGCCTCACCGTCCGATCCAGTACACTCGTCGCCTGCGATCGGGGTGAAGGAGCTGATATGCCAGCCAAGTGCGGCCTTTTTATTGTCTTGTTCGTGTTGATGTCATCCGCTCAGTCGTGCCAGCAAAGCAGGCAGGCGATTCCGGATCTTCTTGCGCCTGAGACGAGTGGTATCGACTACATGGGGACGTGGTCGATCAATGACACCGAGAATCAACTCTTCAACATCATTGTTCGTCCTGACCGCACTGTTGTCAGCAACTGGTCGAAAGGAACTCGTGGTGCATGGGGTGAACGCGGTACCTGGAAAAGATCGGGTTCGCGGATCATCATCAAATATGGCGATGGATGGACAGATGTCCTGATGCCATCTCGCTATGGAGTCGATGGCGTCGCGCGTCAGTCATTCCGTCCGGGAACCAGCACCGAGGATGCGCCCACGAGCATGGGGTCCGCAGTTCGCGTCGAAGGCAGGCAGTCTCGTTTCTGCGGTGTCTTCGAAATCGGTCAGGATGGTGACTTCGTCTCTCTGCTCTCCAGTGGTCTGGCGTATCGGTCTGATGGCACTGAAGTCGGAGGTCTGAACAGCGGAAGAGATGTCCTGGCCGGTACTTGGTCACTGACTCCTTCGGGTGTGACGTTGTCCTGGGCCGATGGTCAGCAGGAACAGATTGAATGGCAGCGTGGCGTCTATGTGCTTCAGCCAGGCAGTACGGACATGGCCAAGATTCCGGATGCCGCCAGAATGCTCAAGCCGGTGGATGGACTTGCGTTCGGCGGGAGCATTCGTTGACCGGGGTGATTTGAGATGAGCGAGTACTTTCCAGATGTCCCGTCCATTGCGTACGCCGGAGCAGACTCTCGCGATCCACTGACCTTCCGTCACTATGATCCAGATGCGATCATCGAAGGTCAGACGATGCGATCTCATCTTCGGTTTGCTGCGGCTTTCTGGCACACGATGCGAAATGATCTGTCCGACCCGTTCGGATCGGGGACCGCCATCATGCCATGGGACGATGGCTCTCAATCCCTTGAAAACGCGGAGAGGCGGATCGAAGCGTTCTTCGAGTTTCTGGACAAGATCGATATTGATTTCTACTGCTTCCATGACCGTGATGTGGCCCCGGAAGGTTCAACGGTTTCGGAATCCCGTGCGAATCTGGAGCACATGGCATCGGTTCTGGAAAGACATCAGGCGTCTTCGGGCAGGAAACTGCTCTGGGGAACCGCCTGCCTCTTCAGCCATCCTCGATATGTCCATGGTGCTGGAACCTCCTGTTCAGTGGACGTGTTTGCGCACGCTGCGGCGCAGGTTCGTTCCGCCATCGACGTGACCCATCGACTGGGTGGTGGCGGATACGTCTTCTGGGGAGGGCGAGAGGGGTACAGCTCCCTCATCAATACGGACATGGCCAGGGAGCGACAGCAGCTTGCTCGCTTGCTCGAGATGGCCGTCGAGTACAAGCATCAAATCGGTTTCAAGGGCACGTTCTACATCGAACCCAAGCCGATGGAGCCGACGACTCACCAGTACGACTTCGATGTCGCGGCCTGTCTCGATTTCCTGAGGGAATTCGGGCTGCTTGATGAGTTCATGCTGAACATCGAAACGAATCACGCCACGTTGGCATCGCATTCAATGGATCACGAGCTGTCTGCTGCCGCAGCAGCGGGTGTCCTTGGTTCGATTGACGCCAATATGGGCCATGAACATCTCGGCTGGGATACGGATCATTTTCCGACGGACATCTATCTGACTGCCAGAATCATGCGCATCGTTCTTGCGATGGGCGGGATCGGTGATGGGGGATTGAACTTCGATGCAAAGCGTCGTCGTGGCTCCTTCGAGCCGGTCGATCTTTTCCATGCCCATATTGCCGGCATGGATGCATTCGCCCGGGGCTTGAAAATCGCCGCCGCCATCAGAGCGGATCGACGGTTGGATGAAGCCATCCAGGCGAGATACGCCAGCTGGGATGACGGCCTTGGTCAGGACATCATGAACGGCTCCTGCACACTCGAGAGGCTCGAAGCCCATGCTGCTTCAATTGGAGAGCCCAGCATGACCTCCGGTCGAGAGGAAATGCTGGATGCCATCTTCAACGACTTCATTCGCTGAACAGCTGTCGGGAGTGCATGTGAATCCACTTGAACGTCGTGTCCCACTTGGCATGTGGCCATCCCCAGTCCAATCACTGCCGGATCTCCGCGAGGGGCTCTGGGTGAAGGATGATGGTGTGTGTCATGAGGTCTATGGCGGCAACAAGGTTCGCAAGCTGGAGTACCTGCTCGCCGGGGCTGAAAAGAGGATCGTCACCTTTGGTGCCATGGGGTCTCATCACGCTCTGGCAACGGCCGTGCATGCAACCGCTCGTGGCCATCAAGTCGTGGTCGTGAATCATCCAAGGCATCACACATCACATGCCGAAGCTGTTTTGCGTGCCACATTGAAACTGGCGGAGGTCCATCGATTTGATTCCCATGAGGATGCGCTCATCGCGCTTCAGGAACTCGGAGAGGGTGCCACGGTGATTCCAGCCGGTGGATCAACTCCGATTGGGGCTCTGGGATTTGTTCGCGCAAGTCTGGAGCTCGCGGATCAGATCTCTGCCGGTCTGCTTCCGGTTCCTCGCAGGATCTTCGTCGCAGCCGGTTCCGCAGGCACCTTGGCGGGTCTCGCGGTCGGATTGAAACTGGCGGGCCTCGAGACCCGTGTCATCGGTGTCAGAGTCGTTCCAGAGGCATGGATGAGCAGAGATTTCATCCAGTCATTGTGTGATCACACCGCTGCGCTTCTCGGGATGACCTCGGGCCAGTGGACAATCGAAGATCGATGGCTCGGGGCCGGTTACTCCGCCACGACACCGGAGGCAGAGGATGCTTTGGCAAGGGCAGGATCCTGCGGACTGCATCTGGAAACCTGTTACACCGCCAAGGCGCTTGCTGCTGCCATGGCAGCCGATGGTCCGGGGCCCGACCTCTTCTGGCAGACGCACAATCAGGCCGTTCTGGACCCACTTTTGGAGTCGGCTCCGCTTGCAAATCCAGCTCAATGGCCCTGGCAGGCCCTTGAATCATGACCACTTGACCGAAACGCTCCCGGCATGGTCATAGAACCATTGGAGTCAGACCGTCATGCGTCTATAGTAATTGGACTCGAATCAAACAAGACATGGCCCTCAGAGGAGCAGCTTTCATGGCTTTCCATCATTTCAGTCTCATCGTTCCGCTTGCGGTTTCTGCCATCGCTCAAGCCGATGTTCAGTCCAGCTGGACGGTGACTCAGACCGACTTCACTCGATTCGTTGATGGGATTGAAATGCCTCTTGGCATGGATACGTCACGGATGGCCTGCTTTCAGGATGGCGTCGTCTCGCCTGCCGTCGCCCGACGGGCACTTGAGGATCATGGTCTGGACCTCGACACGCTGGTTCCCAGCAGTTCAGAAGGCTGGATGTATGTGGATGCCCTGAATCCGAATCGAACGGTCAAGGAAGTTGTGGATTCGGTCGCATCACTGTCCGCATCGCCAGATGTCGATTTTGTTTCTCCGATCTTTCTGGCCGGATCAAAATCTCTTCCTTGGATCGTGACTCGCGACATCATCCTCTCTTTCGAGAACACCCTGGATGAGCAGTCGAGAGATCAGCTTCTGAAGACCATTCCAGGATCCATCATCGAATCGGATCTGGCAGGAATGACCGGCGTAGTCCTGATCGAGACGGATCTCTCCAACGCCTTTGAGGTTCTTGATCTCGTCAATGCACTTGATCAGATGCCCGGTGTGAAGTTTGCGCAGACCGATGCCCTGTGGTGGACGCTTCCATTGGGTGGAGTTCCCAACGATCCACTGTGGCCACAGCTCTGGGGACTTGAACAGTCCAATGACATGGATATGGATGCGCTCGGCGCCTGGGACATCACATCTGGTGACCCCAATGTTCTGGTTGCCATCTTCGACGACGGGCTTGATCAGGATCATCCCGATGTCAATCAGATCCCAGGTTTCAATTTCACCGGAAACGGGTCCACTGGAGATCATGTCACCGAATGTGATGCTCATGGAACCTGTGTTGCCAGCTGTGTATCAGCTGTTGTGAACAACGGTACGGGAGCAGTCGGCATTGCTCCGACGAGTCGTTCAATCGGTATGAAGATCTTCAATTCGGTCAGCTTCTTCGGTTTCTGCCTCGGCTTCCTCGAGTCCCAGGATTCCTGGACGGTCAATGGAATCAATCAGGCGGCTGATAGCGGGGCTCAAGTGACCAACTCCAGTTGGGGTGGTGGGGGAGCCAGCTCGGTCATCAATGCGGCCTTCTCAAGTACCCGTGCAGCTGGCGTTCTCCATGTCGGTGCTGCCGGCAATGACGGCTCGACCACCATCAGCTGGCCTGCCAGTTCGACCAGTCTGATCGCGGTTGCAGCACTTGCGTCCAGTGGCAACAGGGCATCATTCAGCACGCATGGTCAGGGCCTGTTCTGCTCAGCTCCCGGTGAAGGCATCTGGTGTGCAGATGCAGTCGGTAGTCCTGGTTTCGGAACAGGCGACACCGTCCAGATTGACGGGACATCCTTCGCAGCACCCTATGTCGCCGGCGTTGCTGCTCTTGTGCTGTCGGTGGATCCCTCGCTGACACCCGATGAGATCGAAGATGTACTCGCAACCACCTGCATGGATCGTGGTGCCAGTGGCTATGACACCGAGTACGGCTGGGGATTCGTCAATGCCCAGGCAGCCGTTGAATCACTCGATGTCGAAACACCATGTGCTGGAGACACCAACGGCGATGCAGTCGTCGATGTGACCGATGTCCTGAATGTGATCTCGGACTATGGTCCCTGCAATTCCTGCCCGACCGATTTCGACGGTGACAACCTGGTGGGGGTCAATGACATCCTGATCCTTCTGGATGCATTCGGTCCGTGCCCATAGCGGCCAACGACATCACCTTTGAGATCATTCGACACAATCAAGCCCTCTGGTGGATCATCGTATCTGCCAGAGGGTCGTTTACGGTGCTAAAGTGCTCTCATGCAACTGCCGGTTCTTGACGGCCAAGAAGACACATTCGGGCAAGTCCGGGATCAGCTGTCCTCGGCTCTTGACGGTGAAGTGCGGTTTGGACGTCATGACCGCCTTCTCTACGCTACGGATGCCAGTGTCTACCAGGTCACGCCCATCGGCGTGGTGATCCCGGCTCATGCCGAGGATATCCGCAGGACGGTTGATATCTGTCGATCGCATGGCGTGCCCGTCCTGCCTCGTGGCGCAGGGACGTCCTTGTCCGGGCAGACTGTCAACCGGGCGGTCGTGATCGATTGTTCGGCATGCATGAACAAGCTCCTTTCAGTGGATCCCGAGTCCCGGACGGCACGTGTTCAGCCAGGATTGGTACTCGACGCATTGCGACAGGGTGCTCGGCATCATGGCCTGACATTCGGACCCGAAGTTTCAACATCCACACATGCCACTCTGGGGGGCATGATCGCAAACTGCTCGGCAGGACTTCATTCACTTGTCTACGGAATGACGGATGAACATGTCCGATCCGTCGATGTCATGCTGCCGGATGGGCGATCCCTTCGATTTGAGAAAGGGGCTTCGGAACGCAGCCCTGAAATCGCCGCACTGACGAAATCGGTCGTGGAGGTCCTGCGGGAATTTGAGCAGGACATCGATTCAGTGTTCCCGAAGGTTCGAAGGAATGTCGGTGGATACAAGCTGGATGATCTGCTTGCCCAGCTCCGAGCATCATCACCCGGTACCTTTGATGAGATCAATCTTGCCAATCTGATCTGCGGATCAGAGGGCAGTTTGGGGTTCGTAACGGAGGCCGAAGTCGATCTCGTGCCGCGTCCCCGTCATACGGGCCTTGCGATTGTCGGTTTTCCAGATGTCGGTTCCTCGCTCGAAGCATTGGTTTCCATACTCGACACCAAGCCATCTGCGGTCGAACTGCTGGACCGTTCGGTCATTCAGGCAGCGGCCTCCCATGTTCACTACGGCCGATTCGTCGATCTCCTTCCGCTCGTCGACGGGCAGTCTCCAGGCGCCGTGCTCTATGTGGACTATTTCAATGAGGACTCTGAAGGCTTGCGGTCAAGCATGGCTCGACTTCATGAGGCCGTTCCGAACGCCTCCACGGCCACGTTCGAATCCGAAGCGGAGCAGTCATCGCTGTGGGCTTTGAGAAAAGTCGGTCTTGGTCTGATCTCGGGAACCAAGGGCGATCGCAGACCGACGGCCTTCGTGGAAGACCTTGCGGTTCCTCCCGAGCAGCTCTGTGATTTTCAACGTGAATTCTCGGCGATGTTGTCTGGTCATGGACTGGATGTTACGTACTACGCACATGCGAGTGTGGGCTTGCTCCACATGCGGCCTTGTCTCGATCTGGCACTGGACCATGACAAAACACTGATGAGGCGGATTGCCCGTGAAGCGGTCCAGCTCGTGCGGACATATGGAGGCACGGTCAGTGGAGAGCATGGGGATGGTCGTCTGCGTTCTGAAATGGTTCAGGATTTCTACGGCCCGCGATTAGTGGAGGCTTTTCGCCGTATCAAATCGATCTTCGATCCGGATGACATGTTCAATCCCGGGCTCGTGACTGGACAGCCGGGGATGCTCGATCATCTGCGAATGGCACCGGATGGCAGACTGCTTGATATTCCCGAGGTTGATACGTACTTCCAGTGGGACGACGACTTTGCCGGTGCAGTCGAACAATGCAATGGCAACGGGCTCTGTCGTCGCATGGAAGGTGGTGCGATGTGTCCGTCCTATCGGGCCACCTTGGATGAACGACACTCGACCCGTGGTCGGGGGAATGCCTTGAGGCTTGCGATGACCGGTCAGCTGACCATGTCCGGCCCGGATTGGGATGACAGCGAAACACTTGAAACACTGGATCTCTGTCTGGGCTGCAAGGCCTGTCGTTACGAATGTCCAAGTTCCGTTGACATGGCCCGACTCAAGGCCGAGTACGAAGGCCAGCGGTTCCGGCTGGCAGGGCGTGTTCCATGGCGGGTCCGTCAGCTTGGACGAACTCGTCAGTTGCAGACGTTGGGATCGATGTTCTATCCAGTTTCGAATTGGTTGATCGGAATGCCGGGCATTCGTCATGTGATCCAGAAACTGCTGGGTCTGTCAACCAGTCGATCGCTTCCACGTTTCGATCGATCGCTGCACAAGTGGTATCGGTCCATGGCTCAGCAGGGACAGCCTGATGATGCGCCTGTCGTGATCCTCTTCGGGGACTGTTTTACCGTTCATGGCGAATCAAAACTGGGTCGAGCCGGCGTCCATCTTCTGGAAGCCTTCGGCTATCGGGTCGTCCTGCAGGACACGGGTTGTTGCGGAAGAACGCTCCTGAGCATGGGCATGCTGGAAGAGGCTGCTTCCACGATTTCGAAAACGGCATCCCGGCTGTGTTCACTGGTGGATGAGGCGGGTGCTGTCGCGGTGCTGGGCCTTGAGCCGAGTTGCGTGACTGCGATTCAGCAGGAATGGATCGAACTCAAGGGTATTGGAGAAGGTGATCGGCTTCGCAGACTGGCAAGCATTTCAGACACGGTGGAACGTTTCATCGCGTTGAACTGGAACGATCATCCTCGAAGGCCTGACTTCATCAAATCCGAGCAGCTTGTTCTGGGGCACCAGCATTGCCATCAGAAACACGAGTCGGATGCCCTGGAGGCTTTTCTTCGTTGTTGTGGCGCAACGAATCCAAGTGTGCTTGACAGTGGCTGCTGTGGAATGGCCGGTTCTTTCGGATACAAGCAGTCGAACTACGAGCTCTCAGTCAAGATTGCCCGTCAATCGCTCCAGTCCCTTTCGGATCTCGATTCCAAGGCGGTGCTTGTCGCGCCCGGTACCAGTTGCAGACATCAGGTCCATGATGTCTTTTCCAGGCGTGCCATCCACCCAGTGATCTGGGCGAACGACGCACTTCGATCCGAAGAGTGATTGCTCAGCAGGCGCGGGCATCATCGAGATGAGTCGGCATCACAGGTCGATCTTCAAGCTTCGAGGAGACCGGTCCGAGTCGATCGAATCGCTTCAGCCAGATGCGTGGGATCTTCGTGATCGATCCCATTTCCTCCGGCCCCTTGGTATCGGTGATCGCGACCTGTTCAGCATCTTCGTAGACAAGAAGTCCGACGGTATGCATGATCGGGAGGGGTCTTCGTGCATAGTCAAGCATGTCCTCGGGATCCTGCCAGCCTGAACCGCCATCGGATTCCGCATCGATCCAGTACACGGAAACCATTTCCCACTGAGTATCCGTGAACCCTTCAAGTTGAAAGCCTTCGCGTTGATGTCCGTTTCGAATTTCAGCTGTTGTTCGTTTGGGTTCTGGCATGACTGGACCTCCGTATGATCGCGCACCGGACTGACCAGTGGTGGGTACGCAGGGATCGCGTTCACGCCGGGACTGATCTTCTCCGGGTTGGCAGTAGTTGGCTGATGCAACAGAACTGAGGCATCAACGACGTCTGATTCATCTATCGATAGATACGCATGAGGACCCCAGTTGGGTTCGGTGATTCGACTCGATCAGATGCCGGCCAGCAGGAATGACCAGCATGTTCCGATCAGAGTGCCTCTTGCGTGGCCTGAGAGGGCCTGGGGGGGTCTGCGGCTTTGGCAGCCACGGGTGGTGCTGAGGCCTCGAGTTCCGGCTGGTCGATTTGGTCCTCGAGTGGATCATGCTTGGAGCTGTCCTTGGAGAGATTGGCCAGCACGACTCCCATGATGATCAGGGCGATTCCCGAGACCTTCATGAAACTCATGTGTTCCCCCCAGATCTGCCAGCTGAAGGTCGCGATCGCAGCTGTTCCAACGCCGCCCCAGATGGCGTACATCAGGCCGAGCGGCAGGGTCCGGACGGCCTGGATCATGGCTGCAAAGCAGAGCAGATAGAAGATGACCATCAGAATCGCTGGCAGCAGCTTGTAGCTGTCTCCGGTTTGCGTTGGAACCGAGAACTTGAGGCTCAGTGCAGCTGCAACTTCAAAGATGATTGCGATCCCCAGAAAAACCCAGCCCATGGATTCTGATCCTCTCCAACGGAGCCACTGGCTCCGTTTAGATTGAGGAGTCTATTCGACAGAGCGTTGGCATGTTGGTGATCCGAGGCGGATCAGTCGATTCCAGGTGGAAAACGATCCAAGGGAGGATCTTCCTGAGCTGGCATCCCGGGTCTGCCGGGAGTGGGTGGCCGATGGCCTCGATTTCTTTGATCACCGGATCTCCTTGATCTCTGTTCGAGCAGGTGCTCCCTCAGAGCTTCCTGTTCATCTGGTGACAGGCGACCATCTCCATCGAGATCAAATCGTTTCTCCAGTTCCCGACGATGTGCTTTCCTTGACTTGTGCATCTGTCTGGAAAACTCTCGGGCAGCCTTGCGTTCTTCTTCATCGAGCAGACCATCTCCGTCGAGATCAAATCGTTCGATCGCCATTCGTTCGAGTTCGCGTGGAGGATGGCCCATGTCATGCGGACCCATGAGTCGTCGGCCCAATTGTCTTCGCTGTGAGGGGGACAGCATTCCAATGAACTCGGTGAATTGACTTGTGCTGACGGCATGACGTTCGGCCTGCAGAGCCGTTTCCTGTTCCGTCAGCATTCTGACCCTGGTCGTATCAGGCTGCTCGCTTGCAAGTTCTTCCGCAATCATGGATCGCACACGATGAATCTGCTGGCTCAACACGGCAACTTCGGTCTTGAATTCCTGCCGCATTGAACGGAAGACATCGGTCTGCCGGGTATCCAGTGCAAGCACATCGGCGACTTCCTCGACATCATTCTGTTCAAGATCGCTGGGCCGCCATGTCATGGCGCCGACGATGAAGAAGACGTTGAAGATGATGGACAGGCCGAGCAGCAACGTGAGAATGGAACGATTCATGGCAAATCTCCTTCGGGTGCCGGATCCATGCCCATGTTGGTATTCGTGAGTGCACTGGTTGTCAGAATGAGATTGAGCGGCTCATCATCCACAAGCATGTCAAAGGTGACGACGGTCACAAAGTCGCCAGCGGCCTGATTCGTAGCGGGCGCTGCCGTACGTCCGAAGCTGAACCCGATCGCTGCGACGGCAACAGCGGCGGCCATCGCGGCCAGTCGAAATCCGATCGAGCCGATGACATTCCGTTGATGTCTGCTGTTGGGTTGATCGGACAAGGCATCCAGCACACTGGCCAGCAGCTCGCTTCTGCTCGTCTCTGAGATGGTGTGGTCGCTTGATTCCGGCGATTTCAGTCTGATGTCTGAGATCGCGTGTCTCAATGAGCGATCGCCAGCCAGCAGGGCATCGATGTGGTCGTCCTGGGGGCATCCTGCTTCAAGCCAGGCAGCCATAGCCATCAGATCTTCAGGTGCCCTCGGCGGACTTCCTGGCTGCTCCTGCCACATTGATTTCAGGCTGTCTTCATTCGGAATCGTCATCCATTCACTCCGTCACATCTCTTTGTACGAGCTGGTCAGTCGGATCATCCCCATCCTCTTGACGCCCGGAGCCCCTCTCAGAGGTCTGAAAATGGCTGCGAAGCCGTTCGATCGCCTTGTGTTTCGTACTTCTGACGGTCTGCTCGTTCACATCCAGAATCTCGGCAACTTCCGGGACGGAATGGTCATCCTCGAACAGCAGCGTCAAGACCAGCCTTTGTCGGGCGGTCAGGATGTGCAATGGCAATTCAATGTTCGAGGTTTCTGGTTCGACTGGCTCGTCGGCTGGGATCTCTTCGGTCACCAGAGTGGCTTTCGGTTTCTGCCGCCTGAGCGTATCGATTGCGGTTGAACGGGCGACCAGAGTCAGCCATGTGGACATGGACGCTCGTGCAGGGTCGAAGCTTCGCAGCAGGCGGCAGTCGTTGCGAATGAGCTTGAGATAGACCGCTTGAACAATGTCATCAAGCTCAAGATCTGCGGGTCGCTGCCCTCTGCCGATGGTTCTCCTGACGGCCGAGACGACCAGGCCGGTCGTCTGATCCAGGAAGTGGCTCCAAGCGGCTGGATCACCACAGATGCAGGCTTCTAGGTCGAAATTCAGAACAAATCCCTCTCTAAGGGCCTTCAGTGATGATCAGAGGTCCTTGAAGCTTCTGACGGGGATGATCGAGGCCCCTACACCGTAGAGTACATACGACAGATTTGAGGGAGATCTCCCCATCGGGGAGGCCAGGCAGCCAGAGGAGGCCATCGGGATGATTCGTATCCGCATTCAGCGATTGATCACAACAGCATCAACGGCCTTGATGACCATGCTCATCGCGGTTTCGTTCATGCCCATGTCAACTGCCCTGGCTCAGGATCGAGGGGCCTCGGGATCAAGCCAATCCGAACAGGACGACCGACCCAATCGCGGCAATCGCGGTGAACGCGGGGAACGCGGGGAACGTGGTAATCGTGGTGACCGGGCCGATCGTGGTGAACGCGGCAATCGTGGTGAGCGAGGCATGCGGGGTGAACGCGGAGGTCGAATGGGTCAAGATCGCCCTGACCGAGGCGGTGCTGGCGGGCCCGGAGGCAGGCGTGGCCAGGACGGACCAGGTCGGGGGCTTGGTCTGATGGGAACGCCGGAGGGATTGTTCACGCCGGACTACATGACTCGTGATGTTCCCATGATCGTGGAGGAACTCAAGCTGGATGATGCACAGCAGGCGGTCGTGTCCCAGTTGTTCGAGGATTATGACACGACCTTCAGAGGCCTCGTTGACAGTCTGCGAACGGAGACTGAAGCCTTGAACGAAGCCTATGTTCCAGACGCTGAAATCGAACAGCGAATGGAAGAAACTCGCGAATCCATGAGAGCGCTTCGCGATGAGGCTCGTGAAGCACGTCGTTCCTTCGGTCAGGGACAGCGGGGCGATGCAGGTCGCCGAGGTGAACGAGGTGGCCAGGAGGATCCAGAGGCGGGGGATCAGCCAGTCGTTGACAGCGACGAACAGCCCGAATCCAGAGAAGAACGAGAAGCTCGAGCTGAAGCCATGCGTCAGGAATTCCGCATGCAGTTCGAAGACATGGGCGCGCAGATGCGTTCCATCCGTGATCAGCAGTTTGCAAGCACACAGATGCAGGAATTGCTGGATTCACGGGTCGCCATGATTCGTGAATTTGCACGGGACAAGAAGCAGTTGAGGGATTCGACCGAGAGCGGGCTTCGTGCTCTGCTCATCGATGAGCAAGGTGAGATCTGGGAAGTCGTATCCAAGAAACTCCGTCGATTGCGATTGATGCCTCGAGGCCGTCTCTCTGGAGAGTCGACTGATATTCTCGAGGTCCTTGAGGATCTCGACCTGGATGCCTCCGTTGATACCGAAGATCTGCAGATGCTTCGTGACAATTACATTCAGGAAATCGATTCAGCCTTGATCGCCCGAGAGGCCTTCGACTACGCCCAGGGGCTTGATCTGATGGAGCATTTCAGAAACCAGGATTTTTCCAGCGGTCTTGATGTTCTGCGACAGCGACTCGACCTGCAGGAGTCCACTCGAGATGTGAATGACAGGTACATCGATGCCATCACGCTGGTATTGCCGACTCCTCAGTCAGATGAATTCAGGCTTGATGCACTTCGTCGCGGCTACTCCGGCATCTACCGTCCCACTCGTGGTGAGCGAGCCATTCTGGCCGCCATGGAAATCGAGGATCTTGATCCGGAAATGCTGGCAGCGGTCGCGGACTTGATGCAACGTCATGGTGATGAGATCGCCACTTTCAACGATGACATGCTCGTGGTGCTGCGAAGCGAGGAATCTCAGCGTGAGCTCCGCAGGGCGGAGGAGCGGATGAATCGATTCCTCGGTGAGCGAAGCGATCGTGGCGAGCAACCCTTCGATCCGGTCCGCGATGCCTTGGAGAGGCGAAATGAGATCGACGAGCGGTACATGGCATCCTTGGAGGCTCTCCTCGGGGCCGAGCTCTTCGAAACCGTTGCTGGCCGTCGAAATCGGGGCCGTGGAAATGGCCCGGACAGAGGTGGCCAGGGCGGCTTCTCACGGGAACAGGTGATGAGCCAGTTCGACAAGAATGGCGACGGTGAGCTTGATCAGGAGGAGCGTCAGGCCTTCAGAGACGCCATGAGAGAGCGATTTGGGGGTGGTCAGGGCGGTCAAAGGGGCCCTGGAAGGGGCCAAGGGCCTCGGGAACTGTGATTTTCAGGGCTTGAGAGCCCAAAAAACGCTGCGAACTCCCCGTTAGTTGTTCTATAGTCAAAATAGACCAGAACTGGTCAGCCTGATTGTGCGAATTCCCCACTGTGCAATCGGACCGTTTTTTCATCCCCTAAATGACCTTTTTGAGGAGAGAGTCATATGTCCACCGTAAAACTGCCAAGCACCATCGGGCTGATGTCCGTGGCGTTGGCGATACCTGCCATCGCACTCGCAGCGAAGCAGGAAGGCCCCACTGTTACATCCACGACGGAAAGTCTCGAGTGGATTGTTCCTGAGAAGAATCCACTTGATCATGAGCACAAGCCTCATTCACTCATGATGAGATTCAAGGAATCCGCCACCCCAGAGGATCGTCTTGATCTCCTGGCCGAGATCGGCGGAACCGTCAAGCAGTCCTATCACCTGGTGCCGAATCTGGTCGAGGTGGACATGGATATGGAAGTTGCTGAAGCGTTGCAACTGGTCGGTACACGATCAGATGTCCTTCAGTACGTCGAGCCGAACTTCATCTTCCGGGCATTCGATATCCCCAATGATCCCAGCTACGGAGATCTCTGTGGCATGGAAGCGATCAATGCTCCAGCCGCTTGGGACGACCATGTCGGCGATTCGGATTTCGTGATCGCCATCATCGATACCGGCATCGATTACAACCATCAGGATCTCACTGGCAACATGTGGACCAACTCTGGTGAGATTCCAAACAACGGCCAGGATGACGACGGCAATGGTTACGTCGACGATTTCTATGGATTCGACTTCAGCGCTGGAAACGCAGACGTCATGGACACCAATGGCCATGGCACCCACTGTGGTGGCACCGTTGGCGGTGTCGGCGACAACGGAGTCGGTGTCGCCGGTGTGATGTGGGAATGCTCCCTCGCCGGTGTCCAGTTCCTCTCCGGAAGTGGCGGCGGAACGACTGCAGATGCGATTTCCGCAGTGCAGTACTGCACCGTGATGGGCTTCAAGATCTCCAACAACTCCTGGGGTGGCGGTGGCTTTACCCAGGCGCTCTATGACGCCATTGCCAATGCCGGTACCCAGGCTGATCACATCTTCGTGGCAGCCGCCGGAAACAGTGGAAGCTTCGGCGCGTCGTATCCGGCCGCCTACGACCTTGACAACATCATTTCGGTTGCTGCAACCCAGTGCAACGACAGTCTTGCCAGCTTCAGCCAGTATCACCCGACCGAGGTCGATCTTGCTGCACCCGGTGTAGATATCCTCAGCTCCACCCCTGGCAACAACTATTCCTTCTACAGTGGTACTTCAATGGCGACTCCCCACGTCGCTGGTGCAGTCGGCCTGGTGTACTCCGTCATGGAAGATGCCAGTCCTGCAGAGGTCAAGGCCCTGATTCTCGATCATGTCCGACCTGTCGCAGGCCTCAATGGCGATTGCCTTACGGGCGGTGTACTGGACGTGGATGCATCCCTGGCCAACACCTTCCTCGGTCCCAAGCTGGACTTGCTGACCCCTGTACCGGAATCCATGGATCCAAATCTCGCATCGACGTATCGAATCTCCGTCGATCCTCGTGAGGACACGCTCCTCATCGGTTCAGTCAAGATGCGTTATCGAATGGGCAACTCCGGTGCCTTCGAATCTGTCCAGATGAATCTGGATGGTCTCAACTCGTATGTTGCAACGCTTCCAGGAGCCCAGTGTGAAGAATCACCTGAGTTCTACTTCGAGGCAACCGGCCAGACCGCTGGCTTGATCACCATGCCAAGTGCTGGCAGTTCCGCCCCGTATGGCTTCTTCATCGGTGATGCGATCGTTTCCTTCTCTGATGATTTCAACTCAGACAAGGGCTGGTCAGTATCCTCAGACGCAGCGGATGGAGCGTGGGAGCGTGGTGTTCCGATCAACTGTAATCGCGGAGACCCAACGTCCGACTGGGACGGCTCTGGTGTGTGCTACGTCACCGACAACTCTTCGGCTGATTCCTGCAACAGTGATGTCGACAGTGGTTCCACCATTCTGACCTCGCCTGTCTTTGACGCCTCAGTCGGTGGCACGATCATTTCCTATGCTCGTTGGCACCACAACACCTTTGGCGACAATCCGGGTACCGATCCCATGGTCGTCGAGATTTCCAACGATGCCGGTCTGACATGGTCCGGTCTCGAGACAGTCGGTCCATCAGGCGAAGGTACTTCAGGCGGTTGGGCGCTCAAGTCCTTCCTGGTGAATGACTACATCACTGGAACAGCACAGATGCGAGTCCGGTTCACCGTTTCCGACCTGGGTGACAACTCCCAGTCCGTGGTCGAATCCGGCGTTGATGGATTCTCGGTCGAGTACATCGAGTGCTCTCCTGAGACTCCTCCATGCGAAGGCGATGTCAATGGTGACGGTTCAGTCACTGTCGAAGACATCCTGATCGCGATTGCTCAGTTCGGTCAGTCAGGTGAAGGTGATGTCAATGACGACAACATCGTCGACACCAACGACCTGCTGGTCATCATCGCATCATGGGGCCCATGCGCAGGTTGATACTGCGAAACGGTCCCGATTCATGAGACCCCGATTGGCACGGGGCGGAGGCAATCTTCGGATTCCTCTGCCCCGGCCTTTTTTTTGGCCATTGCAGGCCGGCCGAACCAGATGTCAGCTTTGATGCGAATCGATGACTTCGCCGGCAGCAACAAGTGCATTGGTTGTCGGCGGGAAGCCTGCATAAGCCACCATCATCCGAATGACTTCAAGAATCTCATCCGGAGTGGCGCCGCAGTTGAGGGCGCCCTGTACGTGAACCTTGATCTGCCCCGTGGGGTAGCCCATGCATGACAGTGCGGCGAGTGCAAGCAATTCTCGAGTCTTGTCATCGAGGATGTCATTGGCGTAGATGTCATTGAACGCCCATTCCACATTGATCTTCTCGAAGTCTGGAGAAATCTTTCTGATCGGTTCCAGGTAGTCTTCGGCGTGAGGCCCGAAGTGCCGTCGCATGTTCTTGAGGCCTTCTTCATAACGTTTACTGGTCATGGCTGGTGCTCCTGGATCTGGTGAATGGTGTCATGAATCATTGAAGCGGCCAGAGGCTCACAATGCTCAGGGGGCCTGTGCCAGCGAGCACGTAGTAGGCGGCGATTCCGGCAATGACCAGATTCTTCTGAGCACTCGTCACATTGCCGACCCGGTTGAGGGTCAGTGCCTCGGCGAGCACTTCGGCAACCTTGGGATCAGAAGGTTGTTCCGGAAGTGACTTGGCCTTGGCTTCAGGTATGCCTGCGAGTTTGTTATGGACGATGGCGCCGCCAATACAGAAGAAAAACAGGAAGATGGCTCCAATGCGACCATAGATTCCGATGGCCACCATGAGACTGCAGGTGATCATTCCGACAACGGATACGGCAGTGAAGAACTGCTGTCCCACCGGGAAGAGCAGGCCTGTAGTCTGGACGGTCGTCTTCCAGTTGCGTATGAGGCCTGGAGCGGGCCAGAGAAAGATCCAGGCGAACATGATCCTCAAGATTAGATCGCCGATTTCATACAGCGTTTGAAGGGTGTTCTCATCCATTGCCGGGTCCTTCTATGAGATATTCTTCTTGCAAAGTAAGATACCGCTTCAGCTTGAATGGAGTATGGCATGTTCAAAAAGAACTTCTCAGGGATGAATGCAGCGGAGCTGGTGGTTCGTTGTCTGGAGGCCCAGAAGGTGTCGCACGTCTTCGGCATCCCAGGTGCGAAAGTCGATCCACTCATGGAAGCGTTGGCTGACGGCACGCCCGAGTTTGTCGTCTGTCGTCATGAGCAGAATGCCGCGTTCATCGCGGGTGGTATTGGTCGCATGACCGGTAGGCCCGGTGTCTGTCTGACGACGTCCGGTCCCGGTGTATCCAACCTGGCGACTGGTCTGATTACGGCAACTGCGGAAGGACATCCTGTTGTGGCATTGTCCGGTTCAGTGCCATCGGCGCTTGAGAATCTTGACACGCATCAGACTCTGGACAATGTCAGTTTGATGAGACCGGTTACCAAACACGCCGTGAGCGTCCGTTCCGCAGACAGCGTCGTGTCGACCATGGCGAATGCTTTCCGGGCATCCATGGCACCAAGGCCAGGTGCTGCATTCGTCAGTCTTCCATATGACATCATGCTTGAAGAGGCAGGTGGTCGTCCAGTTTCGACCCATGCCGTTCCGCTTTCAGGTCCAGCGGATCACGAGGGCGTTCTCGAGCTCGCGCAACGCATATCAAAGGCGTCTCTGCCTGTGCTGCTCATTGGTCGTGGTGTATCAAGTCCACATGCTACGGAGGCCCTGCGAGCACTGCTGGGGGCGCATCCCATGCCTGTCGTAGGGACCTTCGAAGCCGCAGGGGCGATCCCCAAGGAGCTTGTCCACTGTTTCCTGGGGCGTGTCGGTCTGTTCAAGAATCAGACGGGCGACCAGTTGTTGGATCGATCCGATCTCATCATTGCCCTCGGGTTTGATGAAATTGAATATGACCCTGAGCTTTGGTGCAACGAGGATACGGCCGACATCATCCATGTCAGCCCTTTGGCTGCTCAGATCAGAGAGCAGTATCACCCCGCAATGGAGCTTATCGGAGACATCGGATCAACTCTTGTTCAGCTGGCCAATGAACTGGGGGGTGCCCATTCCTCCATGGAGAACGATTATGTCCGGGGTCTTGTCGGGCAATATCGTGAGTTTGTCGATTGCGGAGGCGGCCATGACAAAAGTGGGCCTGTCCATCCACTTCGGTTCATTCATGATCTCCATCATGTTGTTGACGACGAGACGACCGTGACCTGTGATATCGGATCAGTCTATATCTGGATGTCTCGATACTTCCTGGCCTATGAACCCAACAGGCTTCTGTTCAGCAATGGCCAGCAGACGCTCGGAGTCGCATTGCCGTGGGCCATGGCGGCTTCATTGGTGAGGCCTGGAGAAAAGGTGATTTCCATGTCTGGAGATGGAGGATTCCTCTTCTCTGCCATGGAACTGGAAACAGCCGTCAGATTGAAGAACAATTTCGTTCATGTTGTCTGGCGAGACGGCACGTATGACATGGTGGGTATTCAGCAGCAGCTGAAATATGACCGGAGATTCGGTGATCGATTCGGAGAACCGGATATCGTCAAGTTTGCAGAGGCCTTCGGTGCGTCCGGCATGCGTATTTCGGCACCCGGAGACATCATCCCTGTCCTGCGGGAGGCCTTGGACACGCCTGGGCCGGTCCTTGTGGACATGCCCGTGGATTACTCGGATAACATGAAGCTGTGCGAAGCGGTTCGAACGGAAAGGCAGCACTGAGATCCACTGATTGCTGTTATCAGGAGCACACTCCGTGAGTGAAACACAACTGGCTGAGATCATGACAGGGCTTGAGCCCGGCCAACTGGAACTTGTTCCTCATGATGGCAACTGGTCGGAGCTGGCTGCATCAGAACTGGAACGAATCAGGCTTGCCTGTCCTGAGCGGATCATTGAATGCGAACACATCGGTTCCACGTCCATCGAACATCTGATGGCACGTCCTGTTCTGGATCTCCTGATTGGTGTCCAGGAAATGATGCATTCGGGTGAGACCATTCAACCCTTGAAGGCCATCGGCTATCGATGCCATGGGGAACAGGGCGTTCCCGGAAGAAGGTTGTTCACGCTGGCTCGTGAAAATCGCTGTCTGGTTCATGTCCATCTCTACCGGGTGGGATCCCCGCTCTGGGAGGCTGCGATTGGGTTCCGAGATCATCTGCGAAACGATGTGGATTGTGCCAAGGCGTTCGATCAGTTGCGTCGGGATTGCATCCAATCCGATCCAGGCGATCTTGATGCCTATGAAAAAGCCAAGCGGGCATTCGAAGCCCAGGTTGTTGCCTGAACGATCTCCAAGAGCGGCCATGAAGTGAAGTTCTTACTGGTGCCGATGCGGCGGGCATGATCATGTTCGAAAAATGCGTCCTGTGCTGTTGATGATTTTTACACATGAAATCATGTTGTCTTGAATCATGAGCGTTTCTGTTGTTGCTGGGCTGAATGTCGATGAGGGTGGTTGAAAAGCAGTTCTTTCGCATGTTGAGCGGCATGGTTCTCTCGCGACCATTGGCTGTTGTCTGCGCTGGATTGTTGCTTGCACTGATCGGTTTTCTTGCCGGATCGAGAATGATTTCTCTCAATGCGGATACCGACGATCTCATTGCATCAGACGTTCCATACATGGCCGACTATCAGGCCTTTGCCGAGGAATTCGGTGATCTCGAGAGAATGTGGGTTGTTCTGGATGGATCAGCCGGATCGCGCTCGGCTTCATGCGCTCAATGGATTCGAGATCGTCTGGAGGCGGATGAGTCATTGGGAGAGATTCATGGCGGCATCTCTTCGGAAGAGCAGCTGACGATTGCCACCCGTGCGATGAGTCTTGACGATCTGCAATCCATCGTCACGGGTTGTGAATTCATCGGGCTCGCCTCGACCTCTGGTGATGTCTTTCGTGGTCTCGCGGATATTCTGGATGGTCTGCCTCTGATTCCAGAGGATCCGGAGGATATCCGTGATCTTGCTGGTGTCATCCTGGCCATCAAATGGATTGTCGAAGGTCCGCCGGAAATGGCGGAAAGGTTGCTGCGAAGCGATGGTGGCCAGTACATCTTCATCGGGATCATGCCTCCCAAGGATTACGGAACACTGGGTGTCATCTCGAAGCCCGTCCAGGTAGTCCGTGACATTCTGGCGAAAGCTCGCGAGGTCTATCCAGGTATTGAGATGGGGTTGACTGGGAAGCCCGTTCTCCAGTCGGATGAAATGGCCACTTCCGATCGTGATATGACCAGAGCGGCCATTCTGGCGATTGTTCTGGTCTCCATCGTGATCATGCTGGTTCTTGGAACGGTCAGGCTTCCCTTGTTGGCCATGCTCGCATTTGGCTGCGCAGCCGGCTGGACCTATGGATTGGTCGGCATCACCATTGGCCAGTTGAATCTTCTGAGCATCGTGTTCATGCTTGTCTTGATCGGTGTCGGTCTTGATTTCGGGGTTCATGTCATCAGCCGCTATTCGGAATTCCGCCAGACCCGGGGTCGGGCGGGCTCGATTCGTGGCTTGTATCAGACAGTCATGCGAGGGAATGCGGCCGCTGTACTGACATCCAGTGCCACATTCTTCGTTGCATGGTTTACCGACTTTCAAGGATTGCGGGAACTGGGTCTGATCGCTGGAGTCGGCCTGCTCCTCTGTTTCCTGTCAATGGCGACCGTTCTACCCGCACTGCTTTTGATCTGTGATCGCAAGCCTCGTGATCGCGGTCCGGTATTCAAGGGTATGGAATTCGGTTTGATGGATCGATTGGTCCATGTTCCATGGATGGTCATCGGATGTTCCGTGGTTCTCTCACTGGCGCTGCTGCCGTTCGCTTGGAACATGCAGTTTGAACGCAATCTTCTAGAGCTTCAGGCGACTGATATCGAGTCTGCTCAATGGGAAAAGAGGATCGCTTCAGATTCGGATTCTGCGACTTGGTTTGCCGCGTCCATGGTCGATACTCGTGAGGAAGCGGAAGATCTGGTTGATCGGGCCAGGTCTCAGAAGATGATCGGTCGTGTGCGAAGCATTGGAGATGTTGTCGAACCTTCCACCAGTGACCGAGTCGAATTGAGAAGGCAATTGGATTCCTGCACGGCCTCTGCAGACGCCGTGAGCGAGCATTCTGTTGTGAGCACGATTCGAGATATCGATCGACATCTCAAACGCCTCGTGCCCTTCGCCGGAACTCGTGGTGCCGAACTGGAGGACATCATCGAAGCTCTGGGATTCATCGAGTCACTTGGTCCACAGGCATCTTCGGTGATCGCCGAGAATCTGGCTGATCTGGTTCTTTTTCTCAATCGTGTTCAGGAGGGAAATCGACTGGAACTTCGAGACTCGCTCCCGGGCGGCATGCGAGCGGAACTGATGTCACCCCAGGGCCGTTTTCTCGTGATGATGCACCCCACGGAAAATGTCTGGGATTACGACGCCATGGGGCGGTTCGTGTCCGATGTGAGAGCCATCGCTCCAGATGCGACCGGCATTCCAATGACGCATTTCGAGTCACTCGATGCCATGCGGGACGCCTTTGTTCTCATGATGCTGCTTGCAGTTGTCTTCATCACCGTCATTACGATTCTCACATTTCAGAATGTCCTTGATGTGTTGGTCTGCCTCCTGACACTCGGGATCGGTCTCTGGTGGACCGTCGGAGCAATGTCCCTTCTCGGGGTGTCCTTCAATCTTGCCAATTTCTTCGCCGCTCCAATTCTGGTCGGACTCGGAATCGACGGCAGTCTTCACATGGTCCATCGTTGGAAGGAAGGTGGTCCTGGCCGCCTGAAATTCGGAGGAACACGACGTGCGGTCGTGTTGACGTCGCTGACGACGATGATCGGTTTCGGGTGTCTCGTGATTGCAGAGCACAAAGGTCTGAGAAGTCTTGGAATCGTCATGGCCATCGGATCAGCATCCTGTCTGTTATCCGTGGTGGTTCTGATGCCATCCTTGCTTGCTGTGCGGGATCGATTGAGAATTCAATAGATCTTGAAGTTCGCGCTGATCGATCAATTTGTGCCTTTAGATCAATTTAAACGCATATTCCTGATTCCTCAGGCCTCTTTTTCATTGATGAGTAGCCTTGTTTTCAGGCCTGCTCGAGGACAGAGCACGGTCCTATTTCACTATTGAACACAAGGAGCATGACTCATGAATCGCACGATGCATATTGGTCTGCTTTGCACGTTACCGATCGCCGGAGGGCTGGCCGCAGTTGAATGTCCAGATACGGATTCCAATGGAATTGTGAATGTCTCGGACCTTCTGACAGTCGTCAACCAGTGGGGATCTTGCGAAGGTTGCTCGGCTGATGTCGATGGATCCGGCTCGGTTGATGCAACCGATGTCCTGCTGGTCATTGATGGTTGGGGAGCCTGTGAAGATGACACGAACCCTGGAACAGGTCCATTCAACTATGGAGAGGCACTCCAGAAGGGAATGACTTTCTACTACGCCAATCGTTCCGGCAATCTTCCTGAAGCGTATCCGCTGAACTGGCGAGGAGACTGTTTCGACTATGAGCTCGAGCAGATCAATGGCCAGTATGCCGTTGATGAAGGCATTTTGAATCGTTACATGGATGCAGGTGACAGTCCGACTTTTGTTCTGCCAATCAGTTCGGCAATGACGACCATGGCTTGGAGTGGTGTTGATTTCAGAAGTGGATTCGAAGAAGCCGGTTTGCTGGATGATCTCAAGGATGTGCTCCGGTGGCATGCTGACTGGTGCATTGCAGCTCATCCTGAGCCAGATGTCTTCTGTGGTCAGATCGGCCTCGGTGGGCCATCTCACGCCTTTTGGGGTCCTGCTGAGATTCATACCGCGGCAACGGGATACAAGCCCGTCATCTGGTGGTTGAGTCCTGACTATCCTGGTTCGGAGCCTGCGGCTGAAGCGGCAGCCTTTCTTGCGGCATCATCCATGGTCTTTGCAGAGGATGAACCTGCATACGCAGAAACACTTCTTCAGCATGCGCGTCAACTGTATTCGTTTGCAGACACGTATCGTGGCAAATACACGGAATCGATTCCTGATGTGACGCCGTTCTACAACTCATGGTCCGGTTACCATGATGAATTGGCATGGGCGGCAACGTGGCTCTACCGAGCTACAGATGAATCTGATTATCTTGCTCGTGCAGAATCACATTATCTGGATGCCAGTCCTGATCCCGCATGGGCCCAGTCCTGGGACGGAAAAATCAATGGCGCTGCTGTTCTCCTTGCTTCATTGACCGGCAAGCAGAGCTATCGAGATTATGTTGAAGGGCATCTCGATTACTGGCTGCCAGGGGGTGGAATTTCATATACACCAGGTGGTCTTGCGTGGCTGGATACATGGGGCTCACTCCGATATGCCGCCAATACCGCATTCATCGCATTTGTCTATTCGGCGATGGTGGGTGACAAGGACGATGGTCGGTACCAGGCATTTGGTGAGCAGCAGATCAATTACATCCTCGGCGACAATCCGAGAGCCTCGAGCTATGTCTGCGGATTTGGTGAGAATTATCCTCTACAGCCACATCATCGTGGTGCACATGGCTCGTGGAACAATCAGATCGATGATCCGGCTCCGAACAGACATGTGCTGTGGGGAGCGCTGGTAGGAGGCCCTGCTTCTGCAGATGATTTCGATTACGAGGACGTCCGAAGTGACTACATCGCCAATGAGGTCGCCTGCGATTACAACGCTGGATTCACAGCTGCACTTGGTCGAATGTCCATGGTCTATGGTGGGTCACCTCTTCCAGAATCTCAGTTTCCTCCTGTGGAGGATGCGTATGGAAAGGAGATGTTCGTCGAGGCTTCGATCATTCAGGATGCCGACACCTTCACCCGTATTCGCTGCATGCTCAACAATCGAAGTGCATGGCCTGCCAGATCCAGTGATGCGCTCTCATACCGTGTGTATGTCGATCTGACGGAAGTCATTGAGTCAGGATATGGCCCGGATGATGTCATCGTAGATGCGGGCATGACCGATGGTGCGGTCATCAGTCAGCTGCAGGTCGCAAACCCTGCAAGCAATCTGTTTTTCATCGAGGTGGACTACCGAGGTGAAATTCTCATACCCGGTACTGGAACCAGTTATCGAAGGGAATGTCAATTCAGCATCGGCTTGAGTGATGTGGCGCCTTCCTTCGCTTGGGATCGATCCAATGATCCATCTCTCTCAACGCTTGCTCAGGGCCAGTCCGCCATCCAGAAGACCGAGATGATCCCGGTCTATGACGATGGCGTGTTGACCTACGGTGAAGAGGGTGTCCTGGATTGCAACGACAACGGCATTCCCGATGATGAGGATATTGCCGAGGGCAGTGTTTCCGACATTGATGGCAATGGTGTGCCGGATATCTGTGATCCGGATTGTGATGGCGATGGAACCCCCGACGGATATGAGCTGGAACAAGGCATCGAATCCGACTGTGATTCAGACGGCATTCCGGACAGCTGTCAGTCGCAGTCGGATTGCAATGGCAATGGAACAGGTGATGCCTGTGAGATTGCAGATGGCTCAGTCCAGGATTGCAATCAGAATGGTCTGCCTGATGACTGCGATCTTCAGAACGGCACCTCCGACGATCAGAATCTGGATGGTGTCCCGGATGAATGCCAGCTGGATGGTCTGCTGTATCGATTCCAGGTGGAGGATGAGTGGGACGGCGGATTCACGGCAAGTCTCGAGATCGAGAACCAGTCTGGAGAGCAGATCGACGATTGGACGCTCGAGTTCGATGTTCCCTATCAGCTCTCGGGATTGTGGCCGGTTGGCGCCTCGCTCTGGAGCCAGGATTCGGAGGGGCATGTCAGTATCCAGTGCGAACCATGGAACGGAATTCTGCTAGATGGCGGGTTTCTCTCGATCGGATTCCAGGCGGAGGGTCTGCCTGGCGCCCCAGCCAATGTCAGCGTCAATGGCATCCCCGTTGAGGCTGTGCCCTGAGCCTCGTTTTCCGATCGGTCTGAAACAGGCTGGTCAAGGTGGGGAAAACGGGAGTGCTTGAGCGGTGGTACCGGTTGTGCCGATAGCAGCCGGTACCCCGCTTGTTTCTCCCGGAGCCCAGATCATGCAGGCGCTTCTCCCTCTTGTTGGACGGATTCTTCTCGCGGCCATCTTTCTGTGGTCCGCCATCAAGGACATCAGGAATTTCGAATCCATCTCCAAGATGATGGGCGAGAAGGGCATTCCGATCCCAAGTGTCTTCCTTCTGGGGGCGGTGGTCTTCCTGCTCTTGGGCAGTATCGCGATGATTCTGGGAATCAAGGCACGCTGGGGAGCAGTCCTGCTCATCCTCTTCCTCATACCAACAACTGTGATATTCCATTCACCCACTGGAAGTGAAGAAGACTTCATCCAGTTCATGAAGAACCTGGCTTTGATCGGCGGACTCTGCATGGTCGTCGCCAATGGTGTGGGGCCGGTCAGCTTCGATGGTCCTTCGCCATCCATGAAGAAGTAGAAGCTCGGCCTGCCTCAACCTTTATGATGAAGTCGATGTCACGATCACGATCCAAGGATGCCTCATGGAGGCGTGTCCAAGTGGTCACAGCATTGCTTGTCGGTTTCTTCGGACTCGTTGGCTGTGGATACCAAGGTCCACATGGCGATCCATTGGGGGGGACGCGGAGTTTGGCGAAAGAATTGAAGATCTCGACCAGCCAGTTGGAGTACTGGAAGCCTGGAAATCAAAGATGATCGCCATCCTCAGCGGTCATCCTGTCCAGCGCCTTCTGTCCGATCGATGCGATCACCATCAGGACGATGAGCATCATCGCAATGCCGCCAATCAGAACCCAGATGCCCAGGCCATCCGTGACGAATGTCTGGATGTCCTTTGCGCCGGTTGATTGGGCCGCGGCAGCGAATCCGACTGCAACCGCTGTACGGGGCAGCATCCCGATTGCGGTTGCCAGCGTACACATGCCCAGGCGAACGCCGCAGGCCGCAATGAGCAGATTGGTCAGGGCGAAAGGAGAGTTTGGCGGAATGCGGATGAGGGCGATGATGATGAAGGTCCGGAATGGACTCCGGCCGATCAACGCTTTTCTGATTGCATCCGATTTGCGATGTCGTTTCAGAAGCTGTTCCACTCGGCCTCCCGAAATCATCCGAGCCAACGACCAGCCGATCGCGGAAGCGAGTGTGAATCCGATCAGTGCTGCAGGAAGGCCGATCACGGTACCGAACACCCATCCGCCCAGAATGGCCTGTGCATATGTCGGCAGAAGGCCGAAGCCGGCGGTCAGTGCGAACACGACAACATAGATCAGGATGCCGAGAGATCCCTGTTCGGTCAGCCATTCTGAAACCGGCCCGAGTTGTGCAAGCAGAACGAAGCCGAAGATCGCAGGCAGGATCGTCCACGCGACAGCCAGCAGTCCTGCAGGGCCTGCATCACGAATGAGTTCGGCTTTCGTCAGTTCGCCGGAGGATGCTTCGGGCTCGAGTTCGCTCGGAGGTGTTGCCATCTTCGAATCATAGGGGAAGGATCAGTGGTCTTCAGTTCACGCCGGGGTACGGCCGGGCGATCATGCCCTCGGGCTTCCTGGTTTCATAGAGTCGATTCCGGACCTCGATCAGATTGAAATCGAAGTCAGCAAGGTCGACATCCTCAAGCTGTTCTGCCAGAAGATCACCCGATTCCTGCACGAGCACGATCAGGCCGTCCAGTCTGGGATGAAGGTTGTCGTTCTGCATGAATCGCGATCGTGAACCGCTTGGCCATTGCTGTCGTCCGACCACGAATGGTTCATCGGATCGCATGTCTTTCACAAGTCGTGACATGCCGAGTACATGCATGTCGGGTCGACTCGCGGCCCATTCCTTCACGCGGGTGTTGAGCAACTCAAGCGTCCCTTTCGAAGGGACCTGATTTGCGGCCAACATGTAGCCGACGGCATCCGACATATCCGGAAAATCACCGAGGATGACCGGGCACTCGAAGGTATCGAGCATCTCCAGGCCTTTCTCGAGAAGTTCGAGTCTGGCTTGTTCACCCGCTTTTCCGCTCGGAATGAACCGGCCATCGACATCACGATTGCCATACCCGTACCAGAAGAGAAAATCCAAGGCGAAGACCAGCGTCGGGTTGAATGCCCTGGCGGCATCCACCTGCTGGGCACCGGCTCGTTGTGGAGACATGAAGAACATGCCATCGCCTTTGCCCATGATCTCGATGTCGTCGACGGTGACCACTTCCTCGACAATCTCCTTCATCGAAATCGTCTTTGAAGAGAGCATGTTCTCTTCATCCATGTATCGAAGCAGGATGCCCCAGCCTGAAGTGGCGCTGGCGCCGATGACCGCGATCCGTTCAAGTGGTCTTGTTTGTTTTGGACTGGATTGATGATCCGCAGTCGAGTCACGTGTGGCAGAAAGCAGTGGGCTGGTGAGCAGAAGGCAGACTGCAAGCACGATGTGATGGGCAGGGCGGATGGAATTCACAGGTCAATCGCTTCCAGGCGTGCTCGCCATGGATTTGGAAGTGCATCCGCCACGACAAGAATGGCATCCACCACTTCATCCTCCGGCTGACTCGACAGTTTCACGCCATGATCGACGATCGCAATCCCAATCGCCATCAGGTACCAGAGCAGGCCGGCATGTTGTTCATCGGCACGCTTTGCTTCGTGGAATCGTCGCTTCCCGAGACGATGAAGTTCGCGTAACGCTTCAAGATCGACTGGAGGTCTCAGAAGTGATTTGTTGTCGAATCCTTCAACCGGTGGATCCGCCAGTGTTCGAATGGCCCAGACCTGGCCGTCTTCGCCCTGCATGCGCAGTGCCAGTGCATCGGCCGGTTTGACAGGTGGTCCGGCGGCCATGCCGAGCAGTCGTGAAATGGTGGCCTGATCCATGTTCGAATCAGGGTCCGGTGTATCAGGAGACAGGGGTGTTTCGGAGTTCACTGGAGGAGGCTCCTGAGATCAGCAAGTTCATCATCAATTCTGCCTTCTTCGGCACCATCCATCGAGAGATGGGCCCGTACGGCATCGCGAAATCGTGATGCTGCGGTACGAGCCATGACGGCAGCTCTGGCGGCATCCACACCATGGTCCTGGCAGCACACGGCATAAGGCTGCTGTTGGATGTGGTGCCTGACGAAGATGTCCCAATGCGACTCGAGGTTTTCCTCCTTGCAGCGTGCGGCGGCTTCCGACATGGCATGGCGTACGATGGATGCAGCCCAGGCCTGATCGAAGGCTCGGTAGTGATCTGCAGGATCTTGGAGGTTGGCTTCGGCTTCTTCTGACAGCCCGGCACCGCTTCTCTTCTGACGGCGGAACTCCTCCTTGATGTAGAAAATCAGCCCGTTGATCAGCCACCGTCTCAGCCGCTTGTCACTCGTCCGCCATCCCTCCAGGTAGTCATTCCTGGAGAGACGGTTGGCAAAGAAGCCATTGATGATTTCCTCGGGTTCCCCTGCATTCCGGAAGCTGGATCCGAGCAGATAGATCCGAAGAGGTTCGGCATAGACTTCCATCAGATGGTGTGCCACGACCCGTCGGCCCTGTTCACCTTCATCCAGGCGCGCAGTGATCCAGGTCATCTGGGTGGCTGGGAAGGCTTCTTTGCCTCGGTTCTGCTTGGCCATGGCCCTGTGCTCCGCTGCACCACGGTAGGCTCTAGGCGTCTCCCAGACAACCATGGGTCGGTCAGTCGGCCAGTCGGAGTCTCAACATGTCTGTACAGGAAGACATCCAGGTGACCTCTGCGGTCTGTATCCCCGGTGAGGAACTCGCCGTGGAGTTCTCCCGATCGTCCGGTCCGGGAGGGCAGCATGTGAACAAGGTCGAGACCAGAGTGACGCTCTGCTTCAACATCGAGACATCGTCCGTGTTGACCCCGGAGCAGAAGACAATGATTCGAGAAGCCTTGTCTTCTCGTATCAACAAGGATGGAATCCTGCGTGTGTCCTGTGAGGAGAGCCGTTCCCAGTCGGTCAATCGTGAACTGGCACGAGATCGATTTCGGGATCTGCTGAAAAGTGCCATTGCAGTACGGAAAAAAAGGGTGGCTACCAAGGCGACCCGTGCCAGCCAGCGAAAACGTCTTGACAACAAGCGACGACGAGGAGATGTCAAGAAAGGTCGAGGGGGGAACTGGCAGGGTGAGTGATCAGCTCTGGGCTCTGGACTCGTATCGCTTCATGCATTCCTCGATGATCCGGTACGACTCCATGCGATCCAGCCAGCCATAGGTGTCCGCAAACTTGCCTTCAAGGTCCTTGTAGATGTGGAAGAAGTAGTCCACTTCCTTCAGGGTATGGCGAGGCACGTCCTGGAGGCCCATGATTTCGGCCTTCCTGGGATCCGAGACGGGAACTCCCAGAATCTTGTGATCAAGTCCTTTTTCGTCACGCATTTCAAGGACGCCAACGGGTCGCACTTCAACAAGCGTTCCAGGGAACGTCGGGCCGTCCAGCAGAACGAGGATGTCGAGTGGGTCGTCGTCCTCGGCATGTGTCTGTGGAATGAAGCCGTAGGCCCCCGGGTAATGAACCGGACTGAACAGAGTCCGATCAAGCTTGAAGACGTTCAGAGTCTTGTCGTATTCGTATTTGTTGGAGCTTCCGCTTGGTATCTCGATGACCGCATTCACGATGGTTGGCGGTTCAGGTCCTGCCGGAAGTTCGAGGTAGTTGAGTGCCATGAAAAGGGATCCTATCTCAACGGGACATTCTGAAGTCGTGGTCAGGCAGGCTGCAGGTTCGAGAGCACCGAGACCATCACATCGATCGCATGATCGATGTCCGAATCATCCACAGCCAGACTGACCACGGCGCGAATTCGGGATGGGCCGATCGAGAAGACCCGGATTCCCCTTGAATCGAACTCGTTCTGCAGGACGTTTTCGTCCTGTCCGGGGACGTCAAACATGATGATGTTGGTTTCGACGGATCGGGTATCCAGTACCACCCCCGGGCACTCGGCGAGCGCCTGTGCCAGCCGTGCCGCTCGGCGGTGATCATCTTCGAGTCGGTCACGATGATGATCAATCGCATGCAATGCAGCGGCTGCAAGCAGGCCGGACTGTCGCATCGCGCCACCGAGCATCTTCCGGATGCGGGCGATCCTGTGAATGGTGTCTTCGTCACCGACGACAATGGAGCCGACCGGGGCGCCAAGGCCCTTTGAAAAGCATGTCGAGACCGTGTCGAAATGAGATGCCCACTCGTCTGGTTGGATACCGGTCGCCGCACACGCATTCCAGAGTCTTGCGCCATCCAGATGGCAACGAAGACCATGTGATTTCGCTTCCGCCGTGACCTCCCGGATCTGTTCGATCGGCCAGACGGCACCGCCGCCCCGGTTCTGCGTATTTTCGACGACGAGAAGTCTGGAACGAGGGAAATGATGGTCCTGTGGTCGAATGGCTCTTCGCACATCATCGGCAGTGAACAGGCCTCGTTCCCCATGCATGAAGGCGAACATGCATCCGGAAATCGCAGCGGGTGCACCGGATTCATACTGGTAGATGTGGCTGGATTCATGGGCCAGGATTTCATCCCCGGGGACGGTATGCGCCCGGATCGCAGCCTGATTGGCCATCGAGCCCGAGGGGACAAAGCACGCGGCCTGTTTGCCGAAGATCTTCGCACACCGAGCTTGTAGCTCGAGCACAGTGGGGTCATCTCCCAGGACATCATCGCCAAGGGGGGCCTGCATCATGGCATCCCGCATGGCCTGGGTCGGTTGAGTCACGGTATCGCTTCGAAGATCGATGATTCGCTCGGGCATTCATGCATCATAGAACGACCATCAAAAAGGCTGACCCCCCGGGAACGTCCCGGGGGGTCAACCTCGCGCAAGGGGGATGAGTCGTGTGTTTGGAGAGAAAGAGTGAAGGCCATTCAGATGCCCTCACCCTGAACTGCGATCAGCACGGCCTGATCTCACACGTCTGGGAAGAAATGTTCGAAAATGGGTCTGAAGAGGGTTCTAGGGCCCGAATTCGGGGTTTTCTTCGCCATCTTGCTGAGCGGCATGGATGTCCTGGAGGTACTTGGCTGCCAGTGGCGGTGCAATCGCACACCTGAGGGCCATGAGATAGCAGGCCAGCGACCAGCCAGCTACCGAGGCGATATCCCAGCCAAATGGAATCAAGTTCATGCCACCGTGGCCACCCAGCATCGTGAGTGCGATCAATCCACCCAGAAACGGCCAGATCCAGATCGATGCCAGGAAGTCGATGCTGTCCCCGGCGGTTTTCTTGATGAGCACGAAGATCAGCGAGCAGCTGCCGAATGAGATGCCGAGCTTCCACACGACGGACCATCCCGACCAGTAGATCAGTAGCCCACAGATGATGAACGTGATCGGGCAGAGAAGATGTGCCCATGGCAGTCGGAAGGTGAATGGATGATCCGGGAATTGTCTGCGAAGCGCGATCACCGCCAACGGACCCATCATGTACGCGAGGATTGCTATTGAGGCCAGAAACGCAACAAGATCCTGCCATCCGGGGAAAGGCAGGAACAGGAAGAGCCCGATCGGAAAAGAGAGCACCAGAATCAGTCCGGGAGTGCCAAATCGACCGACCCGACCCAGTCGCTTCGGAAAATAACCGTCATGAGTCATGCCCATGGCAATTCGCATGCTGGATCCAAGATCGATCAGGCCCGCTCCAAGAGGTGACACGATCGCACCGGCGAAGATCATGATGAACAGCCAGGAGGCGCCGAGCGTGATAGCCAGTCCAGCAAGCGGACCAACCTGGTCCTTGAAGGTCAAGGCTGCCCATCCATGAGGAACGCTGGATTCCCGCATGGCGCCGATGAAGGCCACCTGAATGGCCAGGTACAGAATCATGCAGACAAGGATCGAGCCCACGACTGCGATCGGAATATCGCGCTGTGGCCTCTTCGATTCACCAGCGGCGACAACGGCATGTTGAAAACCCGTGAACGCGTAGATGACTCCACCGTAGGAGAGCGCATGGAAGATGCCGCGCATGCCATCGGGTGCGAAGCCGCCTTCCTTGATGTCGTCAAACATGGTCCATTCAAAGGACAGTGACATCAGCGTCACGGAGACCACACCGATGAGAATGATCTTGATCCAGGTCAGGATGCCATTCACTCTTGCGAACCATTTGATGCCGGTCCAGGTGATGAAGCTGAAGACGGCCCAGAGTCCGGCTGCGACGACGAACCCCTGAATGGTGAGCGGATGCGTTCCGTCGGAGGCCTTCGTACTCAACCATGGCAGATAGATCGACGCATACTGGAGTGTTGCCTGGACTTCGGCTGCAATGACGACGGTGAATGCGAACCATGTGCACAGCGATGTGAGAAAGCCGGTGGTTCGGCCATAGGACAGCAGGGCCAGTCGAGTGATGCCACCATTGAGTGGAAATCGGGCGGCCACCTCGGCGAAGGTCAACGCGATCATCGCGATCGCCACACCGCCGATGATCCAGGAAATCAGAGCAGCCGGGCCGGCATATTGGACGGCGTAGAGTGGCCCGAACAACCAGCCTGAACCGAGGATTCCACCGATGGAGGCGAAAAGCAGTCCGATCGTGCCGAGCTGACGATGGTGATTGGCCATTGGCTGGTGAGTGTAGCAGCGGTCGATGAAGCTTCCGTCGCTCAAGCTTGGTACAGTCACTCCTGCCTTTATTCAGGAGATGGATCATGACGACCCTTGAAGCAACCGCCCCGGCACCTCGAATGGGATTCGGTCTTGGAAGCCGACTGTCGTTCATGATGTTCCTCCAGTACGCGATCTGGGGCGCCTGGCTCCCCTTGCTCTATCCGTTTCTGAAGAACTATCGCGGTTTCGAGGATGGACAGATCGGCTGGCTCTTCATGGCCGGCGGATTCGGCGCCATCCTCGGTCCCTTCATCGCCGGTCAGGTCGCCGACCGTCTGTTCAATACCGAGAAGTTTCTCGGTCTGAGTCACATTGCCGGTGCGATCGTCGTGTGGTTCCTGGGTGACGTCACGAATTTCTGGATCTTTCTCGGCCTGTCGCTGCTCTACTCGGTCATCTACGCACCGACGATCGCGCTGACCAATTCGCTGGCCTTCCATCACATGCCGGATCGAGATCGCGACTTCGGCTGGGTGCGTCTCTGGGGAACAGTTGGTTGGATTGTTGTGGGGATTGGCATCGGCCAGTGGCTCCTGCACATGCATACGCCTGCAGATGGCTCCTTGGCGGAGGCGACCTTGATGCAGTCACAGGGCATGCAGGATGCCTTCAGGCTCAGTGCGATCCTTGGTGTCTTGATGGGTCTCTACTGCTTCACTCTGCCGAAGACACCACCTCAGAAAGGCGAGGAAGAATTCGCACTGCTCGAGACTGCGCGGGAAATCAAGCGAAATCCGCTGCTGATCCTGTTCCTGCTGGCCATTCCGGTGAGCATGATCCACCAGTTCTATTTCGTCTACACATCACAGTTCATCGGGGAGTACCAGAACAACTTCAAGGGATTTGAAGAGTCCATCAACAGCATCTTCGGTGTTGGTGGCGGTGGCTTGATGACGATTGGACAGATGTCCGAGATCGTCGTGTTGTTTCTGATTCCGTTCATCGCGGGCAAGTGGTCCAGGAAATCGTTGCTCGCGATCGGGCTGATTGCCTATGCCCTCCGCATGTTCCTGTTCTCTCAGATTACCTGGTTGAATACCACGCTCGGGATTCCAGATGTCGTCATCCTCATAACCGGTGTCACGCTGCATGGTCTCTGCTTCGGGTGCTTCATCTTCGTGGCGTTCATGGTTGTCGATGAGGAGACGACGAAGGATGTCAAGGCGACGGCTCAGAATCTCTTCAATCTCGTGATCGTCGGTGTCGGCATCGTGCTCGGAAGCTACATCGCCAACAATGTCATGGGGCCACTGACCATGGTGGAAGTGATGAAGGACGGTCAGCCTGTCATGGAGAACGGCGCAGCGGTCATGGAACGGGACTGGTCACTGCTCTTCTCGGTCCCGATGTATGCGGCATTGGCTTGCCTGGCGATCCTTCTGGCCTTCTACCCACGAAGCAAAAAGCATGTTGCCGGTTGATGTTCAGGGTCGAAGCTTGGGTTGTTGTGTCTCGAGCCACTCGACAATCTGATCCAACGCCAGTGTGCTGATCGGTCCGATTCGATGGCCCTGTTCTGGTCCCAATTGGTGCCCAAGACCCGGCAGCACGCGGACTTCGACAGTCTTCATGGAGCCATCTTCGATCAGATCCTGCAGGATGGGTGCGTGATGTCCTTGAGACTCATCCAGGTTGCCGTAGAGGATCAGGGTTGGAACCGGATGTTTTTGGAGTGAATCTTCGCCGAATGGAATGGCATGTTTATCCGTGCCTTCTTCGGGTTTCATGTTCAGGCGTCTTGATCGGGCAATTGCTGCTGCAACTTCCCAGCCTCGAAGTGTGTCGTCTTGATCAAAGTCCATGTCATCCGGAATCTCCTCGCCAGTGACGGTCCCATTGCCATCCTGATCCAGTTGAGCCAATTGGTGCCGGGCTTCGGCAAGGTTGAGATTCTTGCCTGGGTCATCTGGGCCGGTTCGAGTCATCTGGGCCGGAGCAAGCAACACCAGAGCCTGAATGTCCGAATCATCGGCAGTCTGTGCACACGCTCGCTGTCCACCCATGCTGTGACCAAGCAACACAATTCGATCATCACGAGTCAGGGGATTGGTCTGGATAGATCGAGTTGCCGTTCTCTGAAGTTGCAGGAGATCTGTGACTTCATGTGATGTCATTTCAAGAGGCCAGAGACCACGCTTGGGATCCTCATGAGCAATGGTGGAGTAATGCAGGACGGCATGTCCTTTGGCGGCCAATGCCTGGGCAATTCGAGGAGCATCCTTGTGACTCGTCCCATCAATGGTCAGCGGCATTGCCTTGCTGTTGACCTCAACCGTGCCTGGAATGGTCCAGTCCAGATCGTTTCCGATGCCACCGCCGATCAGAATCACAGTGATGCCAGATCGCTCGCCACCCGGTTCAATCAGACGCGCATCAAATGTCCACCCACGTGGCCCGGTGAGTGTGAAGTCATGTCTGGCATGCTCACCGACTGTGACCACGCAAGCTAGGATTGCAAGGATCAACTGGGATCAACCCCGCGATAGGCTTCGATCAGTTTGACCTCGCCTTCCTTGCCGCCTTGGCTCTTGCCGTGTTCCATGCCGACGATGCCGGTATAGCCGCGACCATGCATGTGCTTGAAGACATTGGTGTAGTTGATTTCACCGGTGCCCGGTTCGCGCCTGCCTGGATTGTCGCCTACCTGGAAGTAGGGGATGTACTCCCAGGCCGCATTCATGTGATCGATCAGATTGCCCTCGGTGGCTTGCTGGTGGTAGAGATCCTGGAGGATCATGCATGATGGGCTGTCCACAGCTTTCATGATCTCGATGGACTGGGGCGTGTACTGCAGGAACTGGCCTCGGTGATCCCGCCAGTTGAGCGGTTCGCACACCATCACGATGCCATGTGGCTCCAGAACGCCCGAAGCCTGCTTGAGGGCCTCGATGACATGAGCTGTCTGCTGGTCCATCGGGACACCTTCGGCAACTTCACCCGGCACGACGGTCATCCATCGGGCATTGGTTCGCTTGGCAACCTCGACGGAATCCCTGGCGTTCTGAACGAACTTCTCGATCTCTTCCGGCTTGCCGGTGGTGATGCTGGGATACCAGGCGCAATCCATGTTCATCACGAAGACGCCCATTCGCATGTCGTTCTTCTCGAGTGCTTCGGCGATCCGTTTCTGATCATCGAGGGATCGGCCTCGCATGCCGTTGTCCTCGAGAGATCGGAAGCCGGCATCGGACATGAATTCGATCTGTGCAATGTGATCATTGCCTGCATGATTGCTGAACATGCCGAAATGAGGCGCGTAATCGAGTGTGAAGGTCTTCGAGGAGGAAGGGTTGTTCTTGTCCTGTGCATTTGAATTGGCGAGTGCCATGGGCGCCACACTTGCCAACGCTGCGCCGGCACCTGTTCCCTTGATGAATTTGCGTCGATTCATGATGTGCCTTTCCTGCTGATATCAGGTCCAGAGTTCCGCGTCGTGAGCTGTTCGACCAGGCCGTGGGACCTGAGGAATCTCGATTTCGACGAAAGCGTACTCGGGGGGAGTCATGTCGAGATCCGCATTCAATGCCTGCTCCCAGGTGATGTCCTTGCCGGAATAGGCCGCCATGCGACCCATGATGGCCGTGAGGGTGGATTCCGCGATTCGATGCCCTTCATTGAGCCGGTCCGTCTGGCCCGTCATGCTGGCATGAAGGTTTTTGTGTTCAACGACATATGGATTGGGGTTCTCACTGCTGAACACCCAGTCCGGTCCGCCTTCGAGTCTGGCTCGGCCGGAACTCGTCACGGCTCGTCCACTCGTGCCCTGGATCACTTCTTCCACTCGGCTCGAACAACCGTCACCCTGTCGACACATGCTCATGGCATGTACGCCACCTGGATATTCGTAGTCGATCGCGAAATGGTCGAAGATATGACCGTAGTTGGGATCGATGCGTGATTGCCTGCCGCCCATGCCGGTACACCGGATGGGGTGAGCGCCCATCGCCCAGTTGGTCGCATCCAGGTTGTGAACGTGCTGTTCCACGATGTGGTCACCACTGAGCCAAGTGAAGTACAGCCAGTTGCGCATCTGCCATTCCATGTCGGACCAGTCGTCCTGTGGATTCCGATTCCAGAGTCCGCCCATGTTCCAGTAGCATCGAGCTGCGACTGGCTGTCCGATTTCACCGTTGCGAATCCGTTCCATCACGTCCAGATAGCACTGTTCATGTCGTCGTTGTGTGCCGGCCACGACGGAAAGCGATTTGCTGTCCGCCTCGTCGGCTGCCTTCATCACGATGCGGATCCCCGCGGGATCGACTGCGACTGGTTTTTCCATGAAGACGTGCTTGTCTTGTCGTACGGCTTCCGCGAAATGGGCCGGCCGGAAATGTGGTGGAGTCGCCAGGATGACGACATCGACATCATCTCGAGCCATGAGCTTCTGATAGGCATCGAAGCCGATATGGCAATCCTCGTCCGTCACTCGGCACTGATCCCCTCGCTTGACGAGATTGTTGCGGGCGCTCTGTAGTCGATCGGGAAACACATCGGCCATGGCCACGAGTCTGGCATTGGGTGAGGCATCCAGTGCATTGAAGGCGGCGCCCGTGCCTCGGCCGCCGCATCCAACCAGTCCGACATTGATGGATTCCGTACCCGCGACATCTGCGGCGCGTCCAAGGGCAGCGGGAATCACGGCCAGGCCGGCTGCGGCCGCCGTCGCCTTGACCATCGTGCGTCTGTCAGTCCGATTCTGTGGTTCCGTCATTGTGTTTCCTTCCCGATGACCTGTCCTGACGATGTTCCGCTCGTCAGGACTGAAGTACTCGATCCATTCTCGTGGCGATGTCCTTGAGTCTTGCCGAATCACCACCGCCGACTTCTGCGCTTGCCCATCCGGAATAACCCACGGCATCGAGCGCCGCCATGGTGTCCTTCCATTGACAGTCGCCTTCGCCGATCTCCACGCCGAACCCGGCCCATCGACCTTCGTTGTCCAGCTTGCTTCGACTGTATTCCTTCACGTCCAGCTTGAGAATGCGTGGTCCGAGGATCTGGACCCACTGTGGGGGCCAGCCATACGCGACGATGTTTCCGACATCGAAATACCACCCGACATGCTTGCTCTCGAACTGGTCGACATACCGTGCCGCCTCCATCGGGCTCAGCAGGAAGTTGTTCCAGACATTCTCGAGGGCAATGGAGACTCCGAGTTCCTCAGCCAGCGGAAGTGCTCGACGGATCGCCTCCGTGGAGCGTGTCCACGCAACGTCGTAGGGAACGTCCGGTCCGACGACTGCCGGAACCAGCAGGACCGTCGTGCCACCGACATCACGGCAGTCACGCATGGCCCGTGCGAGTGATTCTTCACCGCGGTTGCGGGCGGCCTCATCAGGATGCGCCAACTGGTCATGCCAGTGAAAACTGCCGACAACGCCCGGGATCACGAGTCCGGTTTCAGAGCAGGCATCGCGTACTTCCTGCAGTTTCGGAATCCCTGGGCTGTTGAGTTCGACCCCGTGAAAGCCAGCGTCTCTGGCGATTCGAAACTTCTCCAGCAGCGTGTCGCCTTCCTGGATCATTCCGATCTTGAGGGCATATCGAATGTCACGCCGCTTTGACTTGGGCGCCGTTTCTTGATCGTCGGCCCGTGTAGACGCGGACAGTGATCCTGCTGCAGCGACCGCAGCCGTGTTGCGAATGAAATCCCTGCGAGAAGAACTCACTTGGAAGCAACCTGGACTTCCGACCAGGAAGCGGGTGAACCGGGTACGGAAACGTCGAGTACCGGGAGATCGCTCCATTCATAGACAGTCGGTCCGAGCCGGTCCTCGCTGGCGAGCGCCTCCTCGTAGGTCACAGGCTGTCCGCTGTAGGCCGACATTCGTCCCATGATCGCCATGAGGGTACTTCGAGTCATTTCCGGTCCATCATTGATGACATCACCGTTTCGAATGGCCTTGAAGAGTTCGTTGTGCTCGACCTGGTACATGTTGGGATTCGGTCCTTCGTACTCCCAAGGATTCTCACCGGTGATGATCTGGGTGGGGCCCCATGAATTCACATAGCAGTCACCCTTCGTTCCGAAGATCTTCTCGGTGTTGTCACTCCAGCAGTTGGGCATCTGTCGACAGTCATGGAATGAACGGGTTCCGTCCGGGTACTCGTAGACCACGGAGAAGTGATCGTAGATGTTGCCGGATTCAGGTCCGCTGCGCATCTGTCGCCCACCGACCGTGATGCAGCGATCAGGCTGCATGTTGTCCTTTGCCCAGTTGATCTTGTCGATGGCATGACAGGCCTGCTCGGTGATGTGATCGCCGGAGAGCCAGTTGAAGTGCTGCCAGTTCCGCATCTGCCATTCCATGTCGCTCCAGCCATCCTGTCGTGGCTTCTTGCCGAGCGGTCCGGAGAGGTAGGTCGAATGGACGCACTTCACATCACCAATCGCGCCGTCATGAATTCTTGCATAGCACTCTCGATTGGGATGGTTGTACCGCCAGCAGAAGCCACCCATGACGTTGGTGCCCTGTGCCTTGGCTCGCTGTGCATCGGCAATCACGGATCGAACGCCCGGGCCGTCGACAGCCATTGGTTTTTCCATGAAGACATGCTTCTTCTTGTCGACGGCATACTTGAAGTGTTCGGGACGGAAGTGTGGCGGTGTGGTCAGGATCACCACGTCCACTCCGGAGTCGATGACCTTCTGGTAGGCATCGAAGCCGACGAACATGCGTTCATCATCAACCCCGATCTGATCACCATGAAGATTCTTCAGATGGCCGTGGCTGGCGGAGAGACGATCGTCGAAGGCATCGCCCATGGCCCAGAGTACGGCGCCCTTGTCGGCTCTCATGGCCTGGCCGGCCGCGCCCGTACCTCGTCCACCACAGCCGATCAGCCCGACCTTGATCGTCTCATCTCCATCGATCCACCCGATTGCCGGGGTGGCTTTCGTTGCAGTACCGGCTGTCGTTGCGCATCCGTACAGCGAGCCGAGGGCTGCAGCGCCAACTGTTGTGGAAGACTTTCGTACGAAGAGTCTTCTGGTCAAACCGGAAGATCGACGTGGCTTCGATTGAGTCATGGTTTCTCTCCTCCGGGAGTTGTCTCGCCGGACTTGTCTGATGGGGTCGTCGTGCTCATCGGTGACTCGCACACCACGCGGAATCCAGCGAAGGGTGCATCGGCAAGCCACCAGATGCTTTTGGGTATTTGAGGGTCGGTATCGTTCCACTCGGGAACAGGTGTCTTGGTCTGGCCACATTGGATGTCCTGGGCCTGATCGGAATAGCAACTGCCGGCAAGGACATGCTTGTCGCCTTCGATCACGCACCATTCCGAGACATTCCCCTGAAGGTCGTACAGACCCAGTGAGTCGGGTTTCTTCGATCTCAGCTTGTGTGTCCGTCGTTTGCTGTTGCCTGCGTTCCAGGCATGGTCTTCAGCATTGCTGGATGCGATCCTGCTCTGCTGGCATGCCATGCCCCATTCTGAAAGTGTGGGCAGCCGCCAACGCTGGCCGGTGCTGGCCGACAGCCACTTGCAGAATGCTTCAGCGCCATTGTGCGAGACACTGATGGCTGGAAAGTCTGCATGACCCCAGCCTCGGTCCGCGGAAATGTATGGTCGCGTAGGCCTGGTGACGGCATCGACATCCTCATTGACCGGTTGGTCGAGTTCGTAGACGAAGACGTCATAGTGGTCCCAGCTGATCTCGGCATCCGACATCCAGAAGGCGGGCGTGCCATCCGGACCCGGTACGGGGATCATGGTCAGCTCCAACGCCGTACCCGGGATCGGGCAGGTGATCGCCTTGGCCGAGGGTGACGGTTCTGCGGCAGTCTTGCCGGCCGGTTGATCGGAGGCAGGAGCCTCGGAGGCCAATCCGGCAGCCACCAACGCATATGCTGTCAGGGCGTGTATTCCAGTGAATAGACAAGGCACAGTCATCCCGTCCATGATACTGCTGGTCCTCTCCCTGACCGGCCCATCTTGTACTTCAACATCCGAAGATCTCCAGAAGTATCGGTTTTCTCGATTGAGGATGGGGGCCAGAGCGAACCTGGTCATCCATGCACCCGACCAGCAGATCGCTCTGGAGGCTGCCAATGCCGTCTTTGAGCGAATCTCCGAGCTGGAACGTGTGCTCAGCGACTGGATGTTGGACTCCGAGGTGGCCAGCCTTCGGGCTGTTTCGCCGGGAACGCTCACACCCATCAGCCCTGATCTGGATCGAGCCCTTTCGTCGGCTGCCGAAATCCTCGAGACCAGTGAGGGGGTGTTTGATGTGACCTGTGGCCGGATGACGGCTTTGTGGAGACAGGCCCGTCAGACCGGCATACTGCCGTCCCAAGATGCCATCCAAGAGGCGAGGGCGATGGGAGGCTGGCACAGCCTGAATCAGGTCGATCTTGAAAATGGACCCGGAATCCAGTTCGGGCCTCACCATCTCTGGTTGGATTTCGGTGGTATTGGAAAAGGAATCGCTGCCGATGAAGGGTTGGATCTGCTTCGGGCGCATGGCCTTGATCGATCACTTGTCGAACTGGGAGGGGATCTGGCGATCGGGGATCCGCCACCAGGCCGGAAGGGTTGGCAGATCAGGCGAGGTGCTGGGGGGGAGATGCTGCAACTTTCCAACTGTGGCATTGCGACCTCCGGAACAAGTGAACAGTTCATCGAGATTGATGGCAAGCGACTGTCGCATCTCCTGAATTCGAGAACCGGCCAGTTCATCGATGGCACAGATGCCTTTACGGTCGTCGCTCCAACGGCTGCCGAGGCAGATGCCTGGGCTTCCGTCGCCGCCATCTGCGGTCTTGATGAAGCGAAACGGATGAGCGCCACTACCAAGGGACTGGACTTCATCGATGGACTGTTCCAGTTGCCCGCAGCGACGTCTGCCAAGCGGTGATATCGCCTGCCGAGATGGCACCTGATCAGGCCCCTTCGTGAAAACAGGAACAAAGTCTTTGAGTCGATGCGATCCGATTCTGGATCGATGTCGTTCTCGATCACACGGTTTTCAGTATCGCCAAGGCCATTCTGATGGAACGTGTCCTGAAAATCGTTCGATCCGGCATGCGGCTTGTGTGACTCCTTGGCACCCCTGAACGGGACAACCGGAGGGGGCATCACAAGGAGTTTGAACATGGAAACATTAATGACCTCTCCAACACTCGACTCCAACGAGTCCACGACCTTCACGACAGATCAGACCGTCCTGCACAGCACGTGCACGATGTGTCACGGCAAAGGTCGTGTCAGTGAGGTTTCTTCCGAAGGTATTCCTTCTCTTTCAATCTGCCCTCGCTGCAACGGCGAGGGGCTTCTGGCCTCCCAGCCTGTCGCTCACAGCTCAGTCATGGAGGTCGCCGGTTGGCTGATCATCGATCTGGAGCTCCCGGGAGTCGTCGCACGAGATCTGGATGTGGTCATCAACGACCAGGTGGTGATCATCAAATCCCTGCCAAGAGTGGATGCACCTTCGACACCGGTGAGGATTGCACGCGACCGCATGCCGAAACCCATCGAACGGGTGATCGAGCTTCCACGCCCTGTGGATTTCGATCGAAGCAAGGCCATCAAGGCCAACCTGCTGGATGGCATGCTCAGAATCGTGCTTCCGATCCAGCGTGAGGATTCGCGGTTCAGTCGAGACGATCTGGCCGCATGACGAGATATTCATGACCCGGGCCCATGTGTGCGTGACACATGATTTCACCCGGCAACGAACAGCAAAGCATCTCTACATACATAAGGAGTTTCGAGATGGCTATCAAAGTTCAAGTCAAGGAAACGGGCACAAGCAAAGTTCAACCTAACCTCTTCAACAATGGAACAACCATGGGAATGAACGTCTCCGATTTCATCGGTGTACAGCCCACAAACGGCGGCGCATTCGGCGCCTGGAATCTTCCAACCTACAACGCCTGGAACATGCCTTTCGCCGGCATGAACACCATGCTGAACAGCACTCCAGCAGGTCTTCCCGTCGCATCGACACTGCCTTACGCCCGGCAGAATGCCTTCATCGGCCAGCTTCCGGGCATGTGGCAGGGTACCTTCATGAATCCCGCAACAACCGCATTCACCAGTTCGACCCCATGGTTGAACGGCTTCAACAGCCTCACCAATCCAGTGATGAATGCCATGGGATTCGGATCCCTCGCAAGCAACGCCAGCGTCGATCAGACCATGGTCAATGGCCAGACAACAGTCGCTCATCTTCCAGTTGACGTTCTGGATGACGGCACCCAGTACCTCCTGGTCGCAGATCTCCCTGGTGTCAAGATCGATGATCTTGAACTCACCGTCGAGAACGGCCTTCTGGTGATCAAGGCCGTGGCCCAGTCCACGACGTTCATTCCCGGTATCGATGTGACGGCTCCAGTCGCCACCATCGCACGGGAAAAGGCACCGATCAAGGTCTATCAGCGAGCTTTCGCAATCGGACGCGACATCACCGTCGAGAACATCACCGCCAGCATCACCAACGGTGTTCTGACCATCAGCCTGCCAAAGGTCAACATGGTGACGGGTACACCTTCCCGCATGCGAAACACGGTTGCAGCTTGTGCATGAGATGACCATCCTGCCATGACTGCGTCGACATGACCGACCACGAGAGGACATCCCCCGGAGCCGATACCGGGGGATGTCCTTCATCGCTTGATCCGAATGAAACAAGGACATGCCTGTTCGGCAGTTCGGCTGCCGAAGCGGCATGAGGAACATGCCTGGAACGCCATGTAAACGGGTTCGCCGATTGGCACGGTCCTTGCATCCTTTCAGACGGCTCGCATCGAGAAGGTCTCGAGAACAGCCGACGACAAACAACAGCGGAAGCGAAGTCTTCCGGACAGCTTATTGGAGGTGTGCCATGAACACACGTGCACTCTTCACCCCGGCATCGAATGCCATGACACTTGTGCGAAACGAAGTTGAGCGAATGTTCGACAACGTCTTTTCTTCTGGAAATTCAACTCGTCACTTCCCATCACTCAACATGATCGAGAGTGACAACACCATCTACGTCGAAGCCGAGCTTCCAGGCGTACGCATGAAGGATCTCGAAGTCACCGTTCAGGATGGCGTGGTCACAATCAGTGGCCGTCGCGACGTGACGACGCCTGAAGAGGCGAGCACGCTGCGTCGAGAACGTGGCGTCCTGGATTTCGAGCGTTCCATTTCCCTCCCGACCAATGTCGAAGTGGAAGGCACCAATGCCGTTCTTCGCAACGGCATTCTCACCCTGGAACTCCCCAAGTCCGTCAACGCAATGGCTCGCCGCGTTCCAGTGACGGAAGGCTGATGGAAACACGTTGAATCAATTGACTCAGGAGATACACCATGAATACCAACATGACTGCATATTCAGACTGCTGCGGAATGGACCAGGCAATCAGTCCACTCAATCAGGATCATGCCACCAAGCGTCCGCAGTACTACAGAGCCCCTGTTGATGTCCACGAGAATGACGAACTGTTCACGATTGTTGCGGACATGCCCGGAACAACCGCGGATGGAATCGAGATTTCCGTCGAGGACAACACCCTCGAGGTGAGGGGCAAGGTGGAAAACAGATATCAAGACCTCGGTCGCATTCTTCACCAGGAATATGGAATCGGAGATTTTCATCGACGATTCCGGATCGGCGACGGCATCGATGTCAGCCAGATCACCGCGACCTGCAAGGACGGCATCCTGACCGTTCGGCTGCCCAAGACGGCATCCGTTCAGGCCAGGACCATAGAGGTCAGGGCCGAGTGAGTGCGTGACCCTCGGCTCACCGGGGTCGCCGCGGTGGGGCGGCCCCGGCTTTTTGAAATCACAAGGCTCCTCGTGGGCTTCAGGGTGCCTGGCTTTGGCCGGGCACCCTGTTCTTGCATTTGAGGACAGGCAAAAAAAATGGAGTGCCGCGTGTTGACGCGGAACTCCAGGAGGAGAGAGGAGAGAGTATCGGGATACGCCTGGGATGTCCGAAGGCGTGTAGGTTGTGTTCCAACAGGGATAATCAAGATCACCTTGTCGTCTTTCAGGCAATCTGGATTTTCTCCGGGGCATCCTGAATGGGCCACCATGGCACCCTTGCGCGGTATAAGAAGTCCTGAATCTCAGGTGTATTCAGCAAGGGTCGGAAACGGCAGTCCACAGGCATGAACAGCTCCGGGAAGAACAATCAGCCCAACGATCTCGAAGAAGCGAATCTCTGGCGTTCTTCGGTCTTCTCCTGGGCGGCCTGGGGACGACACGGCCTGGTCATCGTTGCGGCGTGTCTTAC